>Ga0265293_10000562_pt1 | contig 87244 bp, 67 predicted proteins | sample Munlanlewell138R_FD_192505 | JGI IMG/M metagenome (GOLD analysis project Ga0265293, IMG submission 192505) | Leachate microbial communities from a municipal landfill in Southern Ontario, Canada - Leachate well 138R | ecosystem: Engineered > Solid waste > Landfill > Unclassified | place: Canada... | reverse complement strand
CTCGCTGAACACTCTTAAAAATTAAAATCGGTGTGAAGCAACAAAGAAAGTAAGTGGGGTCTGGGGCAAAGCCCCAACAATTGTAAATAGTTGAGAAAAGTGAATTGAGAGCATTGGTTTCTGCTATAATACACAAGTTGAAAACTAAGCCTCCGATATGGGCTATTCTAAGCTTAACCAGTAAAAACAATGAGTCTGGAATGATTCTAGAATATTTATCGGACACCAATGATTAAAAATAAAGCTAGACTATAAAAAAAAGCGTTAAAAATTTAACGCTTCAGAATGGCTTGTTATTGTTCTCTATATTTCATCTTTTTGCTTCCCGAGTATATATCGTACCGCTGATACTTACATTCGAGGGGCCCGTTAAAAAGGGTGTGGGTTTTGGACTGGTGTAAGCCAAAACTCTTTATAGCCTCCATATTGCCGCTTATCATCCATATATTGTAGTCTTGGTACCTTTGCTTAAAACAATCGCCTAACTGCTTGTAAAAGGTGGTTATTTGGTCTTTTTTAAGCCTTTCTCCATATGGTGGATTGGTTATAACTGTGCCAGGCCCTTGCGGTGGGTCGAAATCGAATACCGAACGTTTGGACATATTGATAAACTTGTGCACGCCGGCATTTTTTGCATTGAGTATTGCAAGCTCAATAGCCCTGTTTGATAGGTCTCCACCAATAATTGTGGGTGTCCAATCTCGTTCGTAGCTTTCGTCGTTAAAAACCTTCTCAAATGTCTCTTTTTCGAAGTTAAGCCAGTTTTCGAAGCCGAAATTTTTTCTGAATACCCCAGGGGCAATACCTCGAGCTATTAAAGCGGCCTCAATGGCAATAGTTCCTGAGCCGCACATTGGGTCAATAAATGGCGTTTTAGCATCCCACCCCGAAAGCATTATCAGCCCTGCGGCCAAAACTTCATTAATAGGTGCAATATCTTGATATAACTTATACCCTCTCTTGTGAAGCGATTCGCCCGATGAGTCGAGTAGTAGGGTGCAGTCCTGACCGTTAATGTGAATATGCAGCTGAATGTGAGGTTTTTTTGGGTCAACAAACGGTCGTCGTCCAAACCGATCCCTAAAATGGTCAGCTACGGCATCTTTAAGTTTCAGGGCAATATAGTGGGAGTGTGTAAATATTTCGGAATTTACGGTGGCATCAACTGCAAACTTATGCGAAATATCCATTACGCTGGTCCAATCGAATTTTTTGGCTATTCCATATAGTTCCTCCTCGTTACGAGCCTTAAACTCGTAAATAGGCATTAGAATACGGGTTGCTGTTCGGGTTTGAAAGTTTGCTCTGTAAAGTATCTCGGTATTGCCTGTAAAGCTAACCATTCGGCGCTGAATGGTTACATCATCAGCGCCTATGGTTGTTAATTCTTTGGCTAGTAACTCTTCTAACCCATGAAGGGTTTTTGCTATGTAAGTTTTCTTATCCTGCATGTTTAATAGAAGTTATGACCTTGATTTAGCTCTGGTTACAAGAGGTTTCCCTCCTTGAGTTTTGCTTGAGAAGGCTTTTAAAATTGGCTCTGCATCGGCAAATGGAACAGAAACGAACGAAAATTCGTCGTAAACGCCAATTTCATCCAGTTGATTATCTGATATTTTAACCTTATCGCGAATTAGTGTTGATATACCTCTTGGGGTCATACCATCCTTTTTTCCTAGTGCGATAAAAAGTCGTGCAGTGCCTTTTGAGTCAACCTTAAAGCTTCTAACCTCATTAGAGTAGTTACTCTCTTCAAGTTGGCTTTTATAGGCCATACGTAGCAATGCAGCAAGCGCAACTTCGGGGCTATTTACCTCTAATATTCCTTCGGCCATACCCAAGTAATCGAGATAATTTTCGCCTTCAATAATAGATTGTAAGTCTTCCTTAATACGCAATTTCTTTATTTCAATAATATCCTGTGCGTTAGGAAGAATCTCTTTGCGAATGGTTGATTTTATTGTTTTTTGGAAGTAAAGGAACTTACGGTACTCGTCGGGGGTAATAAATGTAATGGCAGTTCCTTCCTTGCCTGCACGTCCGGTTCGTCCTATTCGGTGAATGTACGAATCGGGATCTTGAGGTAAACTGTAGTTTATAACGTGTGTGAGATCAGATATATCAATACCCCTAGCAGCCACGTCGGTAGCTACAAGTATGTTAAGATGTTTTTTTCTGAATTTAGCCAGCGTTTTCTCTCTCTGTGCCTGTGATATATCGCCATGTAACCCTTCGCTAGAGTAGCCCCTTTCGGTAAGTCTCGATGATAGTTCGTCAACATCAAGGCGTGTGCGGCAAAAAACTAGCCCGTAAAATTCTGGCTCAATGTCAATAATTCGCGTTAGCGCATCAAACTTATCGGATCTGCGAACTTCAAAATATATTTGATCTGCTAGGTCGGTTGGTCGCGTTTGGCTTCCCACGGCAAGCTTTCGTGGTGAATTCATGAACTTAGACGAAAGTTTTACTATCCTGTCGGGCATTGTAGCCGAGAATAGTAACATTCGCTTGTTTTTTGGGGTATGGCTTAAAATTAGCTCGATATCGTCAATAAAGCCCATATTAAGCATCTCATCAGCCTCATCTAGAACAAACCATTTCAAGTCGTCTAGAACAAGGTCTCTTCTTTTTAATAGGTCGAGAATTCGGCCTGGAGTACCCACCACAATATCTGCTCCACGGCGTAAACGTCGTTGTTGTTCAGAAATTGACTGTCCTCCGTATAGTGTAATTAGGTTGATATCACGACGCCCTTTAAATGAGCTAATCTCATCGGTTACCTGGAGGGCTAATTCGCGTGTAGGTACAAGTATTAGGGCATTTACCGTGCGGTTTTTACCAGGAGTTAACCGTTCAAGTATGGGTAGTCCAAATGCTGCCGTTTTACCTGTTCCGGTTTGAGCTTGGCCAATAATGTCGCACTCTTCATGAATAAGAACTGGTATTGCTAATTTTTGGATAGGGGACGGGGTTTCGAATCCCTTTGCTGCTATGGTTTTAAGGGTTTCATCCGATAAACCAAGCTGACTAAAATCTGATTGTGTTTCCATTTAATAAATTAAGTTGTAGTGAACGACGCGACCCCCATTTTACCCAAAACATTAACAATTTCCCATAGCTATATCCCCTGGCAGGCTTATCATAAAGCACCTTTTTATGTCGACAGGTTAATATCCTCTGCGATACTAACCTGTTTAGGCATTTAATCGGTTACGATTGCCTGGGGGAATTCCCAGGGTTAGGTTATTCTTTCACAAGATGCTTGTAGCTGTCCCAGCTATTTAACACCTCAATGGCTTTTTGGAGGGCCATATTGTTCTGATTTACGATTTGAAAATATTGGTTAGTAGAAAATAAATTTTGCGCAATAAGCGCTTTTAGCTGTTTCTGTATCTCCATTTCGGAGGTTTTTAAACCTTCTAAATCGGAGGGAAGTTTCATATTCTCGGCAAAGGTAACTAATTCCTCAATAATACTAGGTGTTATTTTGAAATTTTGGTTAAACTTTTCAAAAGTACTGTGCCTTTGGGTCATAGTTTCCCTATTCTTGTCGATATAAGAGTGAACATACTGGTTAATAATACCCATGCGTATTAGCTTACCATAATAATCGGAGTAGAAAGTAGTATCGAAAGGGACAAAAATATCGGGTATAATGCCTCCACCTCCGTAAACGATCTTGTTTTTTTGTAGTGTATAGTATTTCAACGAATCGGGTATTGATATGCTGTCCGCAGTAAAATATTCGCCATTCTCGTAGCGTTCATTCAGCTCGCTATAGTAATTAGTTCGTTTGCCCGAGCTGTATGGTTTTTGAATAACGCGGCCTGTAGGGGTATGATATCGTGCAATAGTCAGTCTAATTAATGAACCATCGGGTAGGGGAAGTTGGTTTTGAACCAGCCCTTTTCCAAACGATCGGCGACCAATAATAATGCCTCTGTCCCAGTCCTGCACTGCTCCTGATACAATTTCGCTAGCCGATGCAGAACCCTCGTCAATAAGTATAATAAGCCTGCCACGGGTAAATTCGCCATTCATTGTTGACTTATACTCTGTTTTGGGCACATTTCGTCCCTCTGTGTATACTATTAGCTGGTCGTCATCGAGAAAATGGTCGGCTAGAGCAACCGAAGCGTTTAGGTACCCGCCTCCGTTCCCTCTAAGGTCAAGAATCAGATCCTTCATTTTTTGCTCCTTTAACTTTTCTAGGGCTTCAAGGAACTCATCTTCCGTTCTTAGGGCAAATCGGTTTAATTTTATGTAACCTATCCGTTTTGTAACCATATAGGATGCGTCGAGGCTATGAATGGGGATTTTATCTCGTGTAATGCTAAATTCTAAGGGTTCTGACCAGTTTTTTCGAACTATTTCAACAACAACCTTGGTACCTTTATCTCCTCGTAGTATCTTAAATACATCGTTGTTAGTAATGCCAATACCAGCAACAATCTTATTATCAACTTTTATTATTCTATCGCCAGCAACAATGCCAACCTTCTCCGAAGGGCCTCCTGGAACAGGATTTACAACCATAAGCGTGTCGTTAAGTATGTTAAACTCAACGCCGATGCCTTCAAAATTGCCTTCGAGGGGCTCGTTCATAGCTTTTACGTCCTCTTTCGAAATGAAAACTGAGTGTGGATCCAAGTTCTTTAGCGTCTCTTTTATGGCATCATCAACTATATTGTCAATATCTAGCGTGTCAACATAGTCGTTAGTTACGTACTGAATGAACCGTACAATTTTGTATATAGCCAAATTTGACGGGCTGTTCTGACTAACAACTTGTTGGGTGCTTAGTATAATTACAATAAATAGTAATGCTGATGCAATTCGACGTATCATAGTATTGGAGTCTATAGAATGAGTAAAATTTTGTAACAGAGCAATTTATAACATATGGAATGAAAGATTGTTCTGTGTTACTCCCATTCGATGGTGGCAGGTGGTTTCGAACTAATGTCGTAAACAACTCTATTAATGCCTTTTACGCGATTTATTATCTCGTTAGATATTTTGGCCATAAACTCGTAGGGTAGAGGGTACCAGTCGGCGGTCATTCCGTCGGTTGATGTTACAGCGCGTAGCGCTAACACGTACTCGTAAGTTCTTTCATCTCCCATTACACCAACGGTTTGAACAGGTAATAGCATTGCACCTGCTTGCCATATTTTATCGTAAAGGTCAAATTGCTTTAGTCCGTTTATGTAAACACTATCAGCTTCCTGCAGCATGGCAACTTTTTCGGGGGTAACCTCGCCAAGAATTCGAATTCCCAATCCAGGGCCTGGAAAGGGATGCCTGTTGAGAATGTTTAGAGGTAATTTTAGTTCGTTGCCCACTTTACGAACCTCATCTTTAAATAGAAGCCTAAGGGGTTCCACCACTTTAAGCTTCATATGCTCGGGTAGCCCGCCCACGTTATGATGCGATTTAATTGTTGCTGATGGCCCGTTAACGGAGATTGACTCGATAACATCGGGGTATATTGTTCCTTGAGCAAGCCATTTAACATCGGTAAGTTTGTGTGCTTCCTGGTCGAAAATTTCGATAAAATTTTTGCCAATGCTCTTCCTTTTCAATTCCGGGTCGGTAATGCCTTTTAGCTCGTTGTAGAAATGCTGTTTTGCATCAACTCCAATAACGTTTAGTCCAAGGGTTTTGTATGAGTTGAGTACTTCTTCGAACTCACCCTTACGGAGTAGGCCATTATCGACAAATATACAGGTTAACTTTTTCCCAATAGCCTGATGTAGGAGCAGTGCAGCGACAGAGCTATCAACGCCTCCAGATAGGCCCAAAACAACCTTATCGTTCTTTAATGTTTGCTTAAGATTTTCAATAGTTTCGTTAACAAACGACGCAGGAGTCCAGTCTTGTTTGCAGCCACAAACATTAATAACAAAGTTGTGTAGAATTGATAATCCCTCGGTGGTATGGTAAACTTCTGGGTGAAACTGAATGCCATAGGTTTGCTCACCTTTGATATGATAGGCGCCCATTTTTACTTCGGGTGTTCCGGCAGTAACCTCGAAATTTTCGGGTAGCGCCATTATGGTATCGCCATGAGACATCCATACCTGAGTTGTGCTTGCAACACCCTTAAACAGAACATTGTCTGTTTGGCTAATAGATAGCATTGACCTTCCGTACTCGCGGATTTGCGAAGGTTCAACCTTGCCACCATTGGTTTGGGCAAGCATTTGTGCCCCATAGCAAATTCCCAGTAGGGGAATCTTCCCTTTAATATTACTTATATTGGGTTTTGGTGCCTCGGGGTCATGAACAGAGAAGGGGCTGCCTGAAAGGATAACCCCTTTAATATTCTTGTCGATGGCGGGTATTTTATTATAGGGATGAATTTCGCAGTAAACCTTTAGTTCGCGTATTCTTCTGGCTATTAGCTGAGTGTATTGTGACCCGAAATCGAGTATTATAATTTTGTTGTGCATTATTTGGTAGTTTTTTAATGGTTGTGCAAAGGTAAAAAAAAAGGGTTATAATTTAACCTTAGTGTCTTCAATTTTGAATATGTCTCCTTCTGTGGCAGCATAAGTATTTGGGAAAATTTGTTGTGCCTCGCTTAGGAGTGGAGCAACGTTTTTGTATCGTGATGAGAAATGTCCAATTACCAGTTTTTTTGCGTTTGCTAAAGCGGCAATCTTTGCAGCGTCGGCGGCTGTTGAATGGCCTGTTTGTTTTGCCAACTTGGCCATTTCACTGCCAAATGTGGCCTCGTGATATAATAAATCTACCCCATTAACATATTCTGCTAGCTTGCTAAAGAACATGGTATCGCTGCAGTAGGCGTATGAGCGAGGTGTTGATGCAAGGTAGGTTAACTCGCTATTGAGTATAACTTCGCCCGTTGGGAGCGTAAAGTCTTCTCCTTGCTTAATTTTCACAATTTCGCTTAGGGGTATGCTGTGTTTTTCAATAAGCGGCTTTTTGATGTTTAGTTCTTTTGCTTTCTCTCTAAAAATGAATCCATTACAGGGTATGCGATGCTTTAAAGGGAATGTTTCAATAATTAGCTGATCGTCTTCAAATAGTACGCTTTTTTGTTTGCTATTACTAATTGGAACGAAGGCAATGTCATACTTGAGGTCGTTTATAAAAAACTTTAAATTTTGTTGAAATATTGGCTCAAACTGCGCATGGGCGTATAGGGTTAGCGGTGTTTTTCGGCCTAAAAGGTTTAGGGTTGATAAAAGCCCAATTAGCCCAAGCACATGGTCGCCATGCAGATGAGAAATGAAAATACGCTCTATTCGCGATAATTTTTGCTTGTACTTACGGAGTTGCATCTGGGTTCCTTCACCACAATCTATTAAAAACAACCGCTCATGCGCATTAAGCACATGAGCGGATGGAAATCGTTGTGAGGTAGGCAGCGCACTGCTGCTCCCCAGTATGGTTACAGAGAATGTCACTTCTCTTCTTTTTCGCTTTCTGCTTTAGTAATAATTTGAGCAGCTTCGCTTCTTGAGTAAGCAATATTCAGAACTGTATCGAGCTGAGATATTGTAATTAAACGCTCAACAGCATCAGTAAGACCAGTTAGAACAAAGGTTCCGTTGGCATTTTTGCATAACCTGTTAGCAACAAGTATTGCACTTAAACCCGACGAATCACAGTATCGACATGAGCTCAAGTCGAGAACCATATTACGCTCGCCATTACCTGAAATAAGAACTAATTCAGATTTTAAACTTGGAGCGATATTCGTATCTAACTTTTCTTCCAGAACTTCAACCAGAGAGTAATTCTCGAGTTTGCTAATCCTAAATTCCATTAATATAGGTTTTAGTGACTAATATTTTTACTTACTCGTTTCCTTCGTCAGCAGCCTTTTTATTTTCCTTCTTTTGGTTTTCCTCAAGTTCGGTTTTTAAAGCAGCCAATTCAGAAATATCCCCTAAGGTAGTTCTTTCTAAATTATCTTTCAACTTTTTCACAGCTTTTTGTGTAGAAGTACCTTTACTTTTTTTCTCGGTTGGTTCAACACTAGCACCTTTCTTTACATCTTCAAAAATGCGGCTGTGCGATAAGATAATACGTTTGGATGATTTATTGAATTCAATAACCTTAAATTCCATTTTATCATCAACTTTGGCAGCACTTCCGTCCTCTTTTACAAGATGTTTTGGAGTAACAAAACCTTCAACACCATATGGAAGAGCAACAACGGCTCCTTTATCGAAGATATCAATTATTGTTCCTTCGTGTACAGAGTCGGTGGTAAATATTGTTTCGAAAACATCCCAAGGATTTTCTTCAAGTTGCTTGTGTCCTAGGCTTAATCGGCGATTGTCTTTGTCAATCTCTAGTACAACAACCTCAATGTCGGCTCCAACGGTAGTAAATTCGGCTGGATGCTTAATTTTCTTAGTCCAGCTAAGATCTGAAATATGGATAAGACCATCAACACCTTCTTCTAATTCAACAAAAACGCCGAATGAAGTAAAGTTACGCACTTTCGCTTTGTGGTTTGAGTTAAGAGGATATTTTTCAGTAATCTTATCCCATGGGTCGGGCTTAAGTTGTTTCATACCCATTGACATTTTGCGCTCTTCGCGGTCAAGGGTTATTATTTGAGCGTCAACAATATCGCCCACTTTCAGGAATTCTTGTGCACTGCGTAGGTGCTGGCTCCATGACATTTCTGACACGTGAATTAAGCCCTCAACGCCAGTAGCAATCTCTACGAATGCGCCATAATCGGCCATTACAACAACTTTCCCTTTAACTAAATCGCCAATTTTAAGGTTGGGGTCAAGCGAATCCCATGGATGAGGTGTAAGCTGTTTTAAACCAAGAGCGATACGTTTTTTTGCATCGTCAAAATCAAGAATAACCACATTGATTTTCTGGTCAAGCTCAACAATTTCTTCTGGGTGAGAAACTCTTCCCCATGATAGGTCGGTGATATGTATAAGGCCATCTACGCCGCCAAGGTCAATAAACACACCGTAGCTGGTAATGTTTTTAACGGTTCCTTCAAGTACCTGACCTTTTTCGAGTTTGGCAATAATTTCTTTCTTTTGTTGTTCAAGCTCTTCTTCGATAAGTGCTTTGTGTGAAACAACAACGTTTTTGTATTCTTGGTTAATCTTAACAACCTTGAACTCCATGGTTTTACCCACGTAAATATCGTAGTCGCGAATGGGCTTAACATCAATTTGCGAACCTGGAAGGAATGCCTCAATGCCGAATACGTCTACAATCATACCACCTTTAGTGCGGCATTTTATGTATCCCTTAATAACCTCGTCATTCTCGAGGGCTTTGTTAACCCTATCCCAAGAACGTAGCGAGCGTGCTTTCTTGTGCGAGAGCACAAGTTGTCCGCGCTTATCTTCCTGACTTTCAACATAAACCTCAACTGTATCGCCTGGGGCAAGTTCGGGGTTATACCTAAATTCGTTTAAGCTAACTACGCCTTCAGATTTGTAACCGATGTTAATAACTACCTCGCGTTTGTTCATCGAGATAACGGTTCCGTCAATAACTTCACCTTCACCAATTGATGAGAGAGTTTCATCGTACAGCGCCTCAAATTCAGTTTGACGCTCTTTTGAGTATTCTACCTCGTCGGCGTATGCTTCCCAATCAAAATCTTTGAGTGGATCTGTTTTCACTTGCTCAGTGGCAACAGGATTTTCGTTTTGTTTTGGCTCAGAAACTTGCTGTTCTGTCTCCTCAACATTTACTTCGTTCGAAGTTTTTTCTTCTTGATTAATCATTAAATTAGCTTGTAATTAATGGGTTAGACAATATTGATAGAAAAAATAGAATGCAAAAGTACATAACTTTATCATTTATAGGAAATAAACAAGATTTTTTGTTGCAATTTTCCACTAATTTTTTTACAATAGATTTTGTTTTACTTATAGAGTTTGGTTTAGGAGGTTATTAATACATAGTGCAGTATGTGATTTTCAAAAGATAATTACAGGCGAGCCAAACAAATCTTTACCTGTTTTTTTCCTTTTTAACCTAACTAAGAATATCTTTGAGCAGAATTCGACGATAAATTTTAATAATTTCACTGTATGAAGCGCATTTTGGTAACCGGCGGGGCAGGTTTTTTAGGTTCGCACCTATGCGAGCGCTTGCTAGATGATGGTCACGAAGTTATCTGTTTAGACAACTTTTTTACCGGAACTAAAATGAATATTATCCATTTATTGAATAGGCCATACTTTGAAGTAATACGCCACGATGTTATAAATCCAATTTACTTAGAGGTTGACGAAATATACAACTTGGCTTGCCCGGCATCGCCTATCCAATACCAGCTTAACGCCATTAAAACGGTTAAAACCTCCGTAATGGGCACAATTAATATGCTAGGTTTAGCTAAGAGAGTAAAAGCAAAAATTTTGCAAGCTTCAACCAGTGAGGTGTATGGCGACCCAAAGGTTCACCCACAACCCGAAGCGTATTGGGGTAATGTGAACCCCATTGGCGAAAGGGCGTGTTACGATGAGGGGAAAAGATGTGCCGAAACGCTTTTTATGAGTTACTATAAACAGAATGGCGTTAAAATTAAAATTGCCCGTATATTTAATACCTACGGAAAACGAATGGGACTAAACGATGGGAGAGTGGTTTCGAACTTTGTTTTACAAGCGGTTAGGGGGCAGGATATTACTATTTATGGTGATGGTTCGCAAACTAGAAGTTTTATGTATGTAGATGACCTAATTGACGCCCTTATTTTATTGATGAATACCAAAGACGATGTTATTGGGCCAGTTAACATTGGAAATCCGAATGAAACAACTATCCTTGATTTAGCAAAACTAATAGTTAGTTTAACGGGAAGTAAATCAGGACTTGTGTTTAAAAACTTGCCCAGCGATGATCCCACAAAACGAAATCCTGATATATCTTTGGCAAAAGAATTGCTTAGTGGCTGGGAACCAAAGGTGTCGCTTAAAGAGGGGTTAAATGAAACAATACAATATTTTAAAAACTTACAGTAAAATACTTGAATTGCCCATAAATAAAAGAGTCAATACTCAATAAAATTTTACAATTACATAGATACTTCAAAATAAGTACAAAAAAATAGAAATATGAAAGGAATAATACTGGCCGGAGGGTCTGGCTCTCGTTTGTATCCAATAACAAAAAGCATATCAAAACAGATTATCCCTGTGTTTGATAAGCCTATGATATATTACCCATTGTCGGTACTAATGCTCGCAAATATCAGGGAAATTCTTATAATATCAACGCCTAAAGACCTACCTTTATATAAAGACTTGTTTGGAGATGGACAGCAGCTGGGGCTCCATATTTGCTACGCAGAGCAACCCTCGCCCGATGGCTTAGCTCAAGCTTTTATAATTGGCGAAGAGTTTATTGGGAGCGATTCGGTTTGCCTTGTGCTGGGCGATAATATATTCTATGGTCATGGGTTTGGAGGGATTTTAAAGCAGTGTGCCCAGATAAAAGATGGAGCAACTGTTTTTGGTTACTATGTTAATGAGCCCCATAGGTATGGTGTGGTAGAGTTTGATAAGGACAAGAAAGTGCTTAGCATTGAGGAGAAGCCCGAAAACCCAAAATCGAATTATGCCGTAACTGGCCTGTATTTTTATGGTAACGATGTTGTTAAGAAAGCCAAAGGTTTAAAACCATCGTTACGGGGTGAGCTTGAAATAACTGATTTAAATAGGCTGTATTTAGAGGAGGATAGGCTCAGCGTTAAGCTGTTGGGACGAGGAATGGCTTGGCTCGATACTGGAACCCATGAGAGTTTGTTGCAAGCCTCGGTTTTTATTCAAACAATTGAAGAGCGGCAAGGTTTGAAGATTGCCTGCATTGAAGAGATAGCGTATACAAATAAATTTATAACTAAACAGCAACTACTAGAGTTAGCAAAGCCATTACTTAAAAATCAGTATGGCGAGTATTTGCTCAGGGTTGCTAATGAAGAATTGGAGCAGATGTAATATTCGTGCTAACATTACTAACGGATAGGGGAGAGACAACTCCATGAATGTTCCATTAATTTCCTTGAAAATAATTAGCCAAACATATGAAAAAAATAGAAACCTTTATTGAGGGGTTATTTGTACTAGAACCGAATGTTTTTAATGATTCCAGGGGCTACTTTTTTGAAGCTTTTAATGCTGAAAAGTTTGCTAACATTGGAATTGATGTTCCTTTTGTTCAAGATAACGAATCGTACTCGGCAAAAGGTGTAATACGCGGTTTACATTACCAGTTGGCACCCTATGCGCAGGCAAAATTGGTAAGGGTAGTTCACGGAGGTATACTCGATGTTGCTGTCGATATTCGGAAGAACTCACCCACATACGGAAAACATTTTGCCTGTGAACTAAACGCAGAAAACAAGCGATTACTTTATATCCCAAGAGGGTTTGCTCACGGATTTTCAGTGCTTAGCGATACTGCGATTGTTAATTATAAATGCGATTCGTTATACAACGCTTCTGCGGAAAGAGGTATTTGTTTTAATGATGAAGAATTAGCAATAGACTGGAGAGTTGAAAAGAGGAGTGCAATAGTATCAGCTAAAGACAAGGTTTTTCCTGGTTTTTCTAACTTAGAAACAAATTTTGTATATGGAGGAAGTAAGAAGTAATAGTATGGTAAAAGTTTTAGTTACGGGCGCAAACGGTCAACTTGGCTCAGAACTTCGACTTTTAGCATCTGAAGTACCCAACCTGCATTTTGTTTTTACCGATTTTAAGGAGTTGAACATTACCGACCAAGTGCTGGTTGAGAGTTTTGTTAATGTGCTTAAGCCAGATTTTATTGTTAATTGCGCAGCACACACTGCCGTAGATAAGGCCGAAAATGAAAAGCAAGCTGCTTACAAACTTAATTCAGATGCACCAAAGTATTTGGCTCAATCGGCTAAAACAATAGATGCTAAGCTAATACATATATCAACCGACTACGTGTTTAATGGGCTTGCGTATAGTCCGTATACCGAAGATGCAGAAACTTCACCAAATTCAGTGTACGGAGAATCGAAGTTGAAAGGCGAGCAAAACGTACTAAGTATAGGCAATGCAATGGTTGTACGAACAGCTTGGCTGTACTCAGAGTTTGGGAGTAATTTTGTTAAAACCATTGCCAAAAAAGCCAAAGATAGTAGCAGCTTGCGCGTTGTATACGATCAGGTCGGTTCGCCAACATACGCAAGAGATCTTGCACAAACGCTAGTTAATATTATACTAAAAGGGAGAGAATATTTTGTTCCTGAAATTTTTCACTATACCAACGAGGGCGTTTGCAGCTGGTTCGATTTAGCAACCGAAATAGCTAATTTCTATGCCTATAGTTGCAAAATTATCCCTATCTTAAGCACTGAGTATCCAACAGCAGCAAAAAGGCCTTTTTATAGCGTTTTAAATAAATCGAAAATTAAGGATTGTTATGGGGTAGAAATACCTCATTGGCGCGAAAGCCTTACTAACTGTCTAAAAAGATTAACACCATAAACCTATTGCGATGAAAAAACAGGTAGTTGACCCTGAAATTTTAGAGAGGGCACAGCAGTGGCTAAAACCCGAGTTTGATAAAGAAACACGTGCAGCAGTTAAAAAACTTATTGCTGGCAATCCCAACGAGTTGGTAGATGCCTTTTACAAAGATTTGGAGTTTGGAACCGGAGGGTTGAGAGGAGTTATGGGACCCGGTACAAACCGAATGAACCGATATACTTTGGGTAAGGCAACGCAGGGGCTGGCTAACTATATGTTAAAAGCATTTAAAAATCAACCCGAAATTAGGGTGGCTATTGCCTTCGACTCTCGGAATAATAGTATGCCCTACGCCTTAACTGCTGCTGAAATTTTAACGGCAAACGGAATTTGGGTATATCTTTTTGAGGCGCTACGACCCACACCTCAGCTTAGCTTTGCAATTCGAGCTTTTAAGTGTCAAGGTGGACTAGTAATTACGGCCTCACACAACCCCAAGGAATACAATGGCTATAAGGTATATTGGGATGATGGTGCGCAAATTGTTCCGCCACACGATGAGAATATAATAGCTGAGGTTAATAAGATATCCTCGGTTAGCGAAGTTAAATTTGAAGGTAATCATAACTTAATAAAGGTTATTGGTAGTGAAATTGATGAGATTTACCTGAATACCTTGTCATCGCTTTCGCTCTCGCCCGCAGAAAATTTAAAACACCAGAATATTAAGATAGTATACACCCCAATCCACGGAACTGGCGTTGATTTGGTACCAAAAGCATTACATAAATTCGGTTTTGCATCTGTGGTAACAATACCCGAACAAAATGTGATTGATGGAAATTTCCCAACCGTTGAGTCTCCTAACCCAGAAGAGCCCGCCACGCTAAAGTTAGCGTTGGCTAAGGCAAAAAAGATTGATGCTGATATTGTTATGGCAACCGATCCTGATGCCGATAGGGTTGGAATTGGTATTAAGGATAATATGGGGAAATTTATTTTGCTGAATGGAAATCAGGCTGCTGCCCTTTTAATTCATTATGTGCTTACAAAATGGAGCGAAAAGAGGTGGCTCACTGGTAACGAGTATATTGTAAAAACCATTGTAACCTCGAACCTTTTGGCCGATATTGCTTCCGATTTTAACGTGGAGTGTAAAGAGGTTTTAACTGGTTTTAAATATATTGCAGAAGTTATTCGCTTGAATGAGAGAAACAAGGTATTTATTGCAGGCGGTGAGGAGAGTTATGGTTATTTAGTAGGCTCTTTTGTACGCGATAAGGATGCGGTGCTTTCTTGTGCAATGTTTGCCGAAATTGTTGCTTGGGCAAAAGAGCAAGGCAAATCGGTTTATCAAATTCTTATAGAACTTTATGCTAAATACGGATTGTACCATGAGAAGTTAGTTTCAATAACTAGAAAGGGCAAGGAGGGTGCCGATGAGATTAAAAAGATGATGCAGGGCTTTAGAACTTCGCCCCCCAAGCAGCTGGGTGGTTCTGATGTGGTAGTTATAAATGATTATTTAAAGCAACAATCATACAAGCTGAAAGAGAGTCAAATTTTATCAATAAAGTTGCCTAAATCCGATGTAATTCAGTTTATTACTGAAGATGGGAGCCGAGTATCTATTCGTCCATCGGGAACAGAGCCCAAAATTAAATTCTACTTTGGTGTTAAGTCTGGTATGAAATACCCCGCTGAGTATGAGTTAATGAAATCTAAACTCGACGATAAGATTGCGAAAATAGTTGAGGATCTTGGAGTGAAAAAGTAGCGGCTAATTAAAGGTTGCTTACCTAGCTAGCAGCGTTTGGTGTAAGTTTATTAAGTGCAATCAACCAAATAAATTCAAGGCATTAGCTGGTTTGAGAGGCTAGTTTTTAGGTAAAATCTTTATTTCAGGAACTTTATACCACGCTACTCGTATTTTGTAGAGTTCATTAAATCACATTCAGCTCAACCGGCCTAATGCCATAAGGCTAATGGATTGTTCTTGGGTAGTTATGCTTACTAAAATAACTTATATTTTAATTTATGAGCACTAAGTCAGTTAGTAAGGTAAACGTTAAGCAGAAGTTACAAATGTTTAACGATTATTGGAATCCACGAATTGTAGGGGAACTTAATAACCAGCAGGTTAAACTCGCTAAATTTAAAGGCGAATTTGTATGGCATAAGCATGAACATGAAGATGAGCTGTTCTATGTGATTGATGGAACGTTGCAAATTGAACTTAAAGATAAAACCATAGAGCTTACATCCAATGAGTTTGTAATAATTCCGAGAGGGGTTGAGCACCGACCCGTGGCCCTTAACGAAGTTTCGGTTATGCTTTTTGAACCCAGCACAACCCTAAATACAGGGAATGAAAGGGGAGCCCTTACCCATGAAAAACTCGAAAAACTTTAATTGTAGTTTAATTATCTTAACCCGAATGGTTTGTATCCTGAACTATTTTGGTCGTTTACAGTAGGTTTTATGGATATATGGATATGTCTTTTGATTGTGGGTGTTGGCTTTGTGGCTGGCTTTATAAATACATTGGCCGGAAGCGGAAGTCTGCTCACGCTGCCGTTACTCATTTTTTTAGGATTACCCGCCAATGTGGCGAATGCAACCAATAGGGTTGGAGTAATACTTCAGAGTTTAGTTGCTGTTGGTGGTTTTAAGCAAAAGAAGGTTTTTGAGTGGAACGAAGGGATTTGGTTAACCATACCTGCTGTAATTGGCTCATTTATAGGTGCAGCTTTCGCTGTAAATTTAGATGATCAGCTAATGAATAGACTGATAGGTTTCTTGCTTGTTTTTATGTTCTTTTTGATGCTTTACAAACCCGAAAAATGGATAAAAAGTAAAGAGAAACCTGTGAGTGCAAGGCCAAGTGTTATTCAGGTAATTATTTTTCTTGGAATTGGATTTTATGGAGGTTTTATTCAGGCTGGTGTAGGCTTTTTTTTATTGGCTGGGTTAGTTTTAGGGGCAGGGTACGATTTAGTTAAAGCGAATGCTTTAAAGGCGTTAATGGTTTTTGCATTTACTTTCGTAGCGCTCGGTGTATTTATTTATAATGGGCAGGTTAACTACAAATACGGTATAATACTTGGGGTAGGTAATATGCTAGGTGCATGGGTTGCAACAAATATTGCTATTAAGCGCGGAGCGGAGTTTATTCGTTGGTTTTTATTGGGAACCGTACTGATTTTTGGTGTAAAACTTTTGTTTTTTTAACTAATTACTCGAGTTTAAAAACATAGGTTATTGTACCGTTTTGGTAGGCAGGCGCATTCTGACTTACGTTAAATCGTGCTCGAAGTGCTGCTTTTTCGGCAGCCTTTATAAGTTCAGTATCATTGGTTGTAGAGCCACGTACTCCGCCTCTTGCATTTGTTACATAGCCATTTTGATCAACCCTAACCTCAACAACAACAATTCCGCTTTTTTGAATGGTATATTCGGGTTCGGGTAACGATAATGCAGCCCTGTTTCCCAAGCTAAAACTAATACCTTTGCCTCCGCTGGTTGTTCCGCCTTCTCTGCTTTTTGAATCAACAGAACCGTCAATACTGCCTTGGTTACCCTTCACAGATGTATCTCCTTCACCGCTTGTGCCACCATCGGTTTTTTTACCCGGGAAAAGTGTTTTTCCATCAATCTCTCGTGGTTTTTCTTCCACAGGTTTTACCTTAGGCTTTTCAATCGGTTTTTTTTCCTCCTTGGGTTTTATGTCGGGTTTTGGCTTAGGTTTCTCTATGGATGGAGCTTCCTCAAAATCCTGGGTTATTGGTGCTTGTTCAACTTCTTCCGTAGGTGCTTGTATTGGGGGAGCAATCTGTTCATCCAATTTTTTAGGTTCACGTAATCCCATTCCCTCATTGTCGGTGCCAAAATTAATAAGAATTCCCTGTTCGCCAGGTAAGGGCAGGGGCGTAGTAAAGCCAAAGATAATTAGCAGTACAAGAAAAGTTACGTGTACTAAAATTGAGCCAATTATGCCTTTGGTCTTGTTGTTCATTGCAGTTACTACTTTAAGGGCTGTGTTGCCAAAATAAGTTTGTACCTATTCTCTTTGGCTATATTCATTACTTTTACAACCTCTTCCATTGGAACCGATCGGTGTACATGAAGCGATATGGTTGGTTCTGCTTCACCCTGAAGTTTTTGCGCAAGGTAAAGTTCTAAGTCAGAATATGAAATAGGTGTTTGCTCAACGTAAAAAATCAAATCTTGCGTAATGCTTATGGTTGTAATAGCTTTAGCTGGTGTTTGACTATTGCTTTGTGGTAGTAGAAGCTTCAGCGCATTGGGAGCAACTAGGGTTGATGAGACCATAAAGAATATTAGCAAAAGAAATACTATGTCGGTCATTGACGACATGCTGAATTCTGCGCTTACTTTTGACCCTCGTTTTAGTGCCATGCTTACTATTTTTTTATTATGAAACGGGTTCGTTAAGTAAATCCATAAACTCGGTAGTGTTGGCTTCCATTGTAAATACCACATTTTCTACTTTGGCAACAAGTATATTATAGGCAAAGTAAGCGAATATTCCAACTATAAGCCCGCCCACGGTTGTAACCATAGCAGTATAAATACCATTCGACAGCAAGCCTACATCGATGTTGTTTCCAGCCATTGACATATCGTAAAAAGCTCTAATCATACCTATTACTGTTCCTAAGAAACCGATCATAGGAGCCCCACCAGCAATTGTTGCCAGTGTTGGTAGTCCACTTTCGAGTTTTGATATTTCGAGGTTACCTACATTTTCAATCGCTGCGGTAACATCCGAGAGGGGACGTCCAATTCGTTGCAATCCCTTTTCAATCATATGAGATACTGGGGTGTTGTGACTGCGACAAAGAGAAACCGCCGATTCAATTTTATCATCGTGAATGTATTCCTTTATCCTATTCATAAAGTTAACATCTTCTTTTGAAGCCTTTTTAATTGACCAGAATCGTTCAATGAAAAGATAAACTGCTATAAACCATAGCAATACTAGGGGAATCATAATCCATCCACCTTTAAATGCTAGATCCCAAAAACTAAGGGAGAGCTCTCCAGCGGGTTCTGCTGCAATACTTGCAGCTAAGTCGATTTGTAGAAGCATTGTTGGTATCATATTAGTGTATATTTTTGACGAAATTAATAAAAAAACGGTGAAAGTGTAAATCTATTTTATTTCTACAAAATCTATTTTCAACTTTGTTTCATCTGGCGGGGGTGTTGGTTTTTTATTGGCTTCATTGTCAGTGTTTTGTAAGTTGAAGTCATACTCATTCTTTTTTTTACGAATAAAATAATTTTTATACTTAGCAAATAATTCCTCAAGGCTATTAAAATCTTCTCGGTACATTAAACCAGCACCTGCAGTGTAATCACCATAGTTGGTGCCATACATAAGTTCATCATTCGATCGATAGAAAGCTTTTAGCCGTAATTTTCCCGATGGAACTATCTTTAAATCGGCGCTCACATCGCCAACAAAACCGCTACTAACATTCTGGTTGCCCATATCAAGGTTACTATTTATGGAAAGCCTGTCGTTAAAAAGCTGGGTTGATAGCGCAAATTCTATTTCGGATGAACTTAGCTCATCACCAGGTCTCCAGTTTACGCCAAAGTCGAAAGCGGTTGTGATTTGCGAAAGCAAGTTGCTAAATTGGTTCGACAACATTTCGCCAGCGGTTGAAGCCAAACCCTGACCCACTATGGCGTTCTGACTTGTTGGATCCTCGCTTGTAAAACTTTGGATAACCAGAAGTGATAGGAACTGTCGGCTAACACGCTCTTCGGTATTAAGTGCATCCTGAACTACGGCTTTGGCAATGGGATCGTTTTCTGCCAGGGGTACTTTTATGCCGAACCCTATTTTCGGTTCCATAAGTTTTCCCGATAAGTTAATTTCGCAGTCAACCTGTGTTCTGTTTTTGTATATTGGGTCGTCGCTTCCTGGGTTAAGGTTTTTTAATGAGGTTCGAAGGCTGTAAATGGCCTGAATATCCATCAGCGCATCAATAATGTCGCCATTCCAAGTAAGGGTTCCTCCCTGTCCAATTTTAAACCGTTTATTTATAACACCTTGTAATGTAAATAGGTAGTCTCCTTGCTCAATTACATACTGCCCAAACATATTGAAAATATTCTTGTTTAGGTCTATCTCCATTTTTAGGTTTCCCGAACCATTTGCCTTAATAATATCACCTAGCTGCTTGTCAATTATAATTTGAACATCGGCATCGGGTGTAACTTCAAGGTCGAGCATTAGGTTTATATTGGGCCTTTCGGCTTTGCTAAATTGTGTTTGCTCCTCAACAATAAAAATCTCTTCGGTTTTATTCAAAAATTGAACAAAATCATACTCAGCTACGCTACTACTCGATGATAGGGGTAAATAGATAGCCGTTCGCGGTTCTGTTTTAATTGAAGCGTTAACGGTTATGTTTTTTGGGGGGCCCGTTGCCTTAACCTGTCCACTTGCATAAACGGTTCCGTAAAAAAGCTCGTTATCGTGTTCGTTGGTATTTAATAGTTGAAAGTTCGATGGGGCAAGATTTAGATCTAAAAGAATGTTTTTAAAGTAGTTGGTTTTTATCTTTCCATTTAAAACGGCAAGCCGCTTGTTACTATCTTGTATTTTGAAATCTTGGAATATAACATCGCTATTATCAACGGTTACTTGATCTGTTATGAAGTAACGGGTTTTACTAAATTCAACGGTTGCAGCGGCGTTGTTAATTCTTAGGGTACCATTAAGCAAGGGTTTTTTGCTTGTTCCTGAAATGCTAATATTTCCCGAGGTTGAACCTTCCAGGTTCGTAACTTCTCCAGCCATTAATGGCTCAAGCAGGCCAAGGGCAATACTGTTCAATCGAGCGAAGAACTGTAGTTTTTCTGTTTCAGGGAAGTAGTCGCCGCCAAGGCTAAGGCCTTGCTTATTATGCGTGTTTATAAAGTCAACCGATAGGCGTTTGTCCGTAGGATGCCATTGGCTATTAAGTGCCACTTGTCCTAGCTCAAAATCATTAACATTCAGACTATCAATTTTAAGGTCGGCATAAAATAGGGGGCTACTAGTAATATTCGTTGCCTTGGCGTAACCATTAATTTGCCCACTAAAAGTGTATCCTATATTTTGGGTGTAAAGATTTACGTTTGAAACATCAATGTTTTTTAGGGTAGCCTCTATAAAATCAGTTTCTAGCGAAGCTATCTTACCATTAACATTAAGCGTTTGAGTTTTATTGTAAAGTAGTATGTTATTTAGAAAGATTGTTGAGCTGTCAATTACTATTTCCGATTCATTTATATTCCAAATGGTATCGTTAAGGGTAAAGTTTGAGGGTATAAGGTGTAGGTTTACTGTTTTGTTTCCAGAGTTATGGCTAAACAGGGTTCTAGTGTTTAGTTGACCAAGGTTCTTTACTTGTGTTTTGTTGTCCCAGCCAATGGAAGTGGTTAAGCTATCGTTCTGCGCCATAGCTTGAATGGAAATATTTCGGATGTTTGAATTACCAAAGCTAACTAGCGGAGATGTGATACTGGCCGTTAAGGTTGCGTCATTGGTTGTACCGTCAATCAAAATATCCTTTACTATATTGTTGCCTAGCCTTATTTCGGGGATTTTTATTTTAAGATTAAGGGTTTGAAAGTCGGGGTTGTAAATGCCAAACACGTTGGAGTTTTCAGCAATTCGGAAGCTAGGGAACAGCACATCGCTTAATTTGTCGGTTTTATTTAGGCGTAACCTAATAATGTAGTCGTTAAATTCCGGATCTGCAACACCGGTGGGTGTAATATCGGGTTTTACATTGTTCTGGCTAAGTGCCGGAATATATAGGTATACCAGATTTTGTAAGGATGATACTATATTGGTAAAGTTGTATTTCCCTCTAATTTCCCCATCAATAAATTCGGATTTTACTGTAATTTGTTTGCTGTCAATGGTGTTTTTTGCACTTACTACAATGTCGGATGTTTTAATTTCGCCATTCTGGTTTTGATAAAAACCATTAACAATTTTAATATTCCCCTTTATGTTATCAATTGTGTTTCCGCTGAATTGAGCCGCTAAAAGGAATGAGGCTTTCGATATACTGTCAACTTTATTAAGGTTTAGTTTTACCAGATCGAGCTTTGGTACGAAGGCAGAAAAGTCGTACGTTGGTATGGTGTCAGAAAAGTCAACCTTTCCCAAGAAATTAACCCTAGCGTTCGGGTCGTTTACCGAGAGCGATCCCTCAAACATTTTGCTGTTAAGGGTGCCGTCAATTTTAATATTAGAGTATTTATAGTTGTTTGCTTCAATAGAGTATATGGTAGCGTTGGTGGTGGCATTTAGCGTGTTTTTATAGTTGGTATTCCCGTTTAGCGTAGCCGACATACTAATCTCCCCAAACATATCGTTGTTAGTAAGTGTTGCTAAATTTAATTTTTCAGTAGCAACCTTCCCTTTAAATTGGGTAGCCTTTTGCTGGTCGGGTTTAATTAAAAGGTCCATAGATACGTCGCCAATATTTGTTTTAAGGGTACCGTATGCCACAAAATCAGAGATAAAACCAGTGAAATTGCCCGAAAAACTGATTCGTTGAATAGCATCGAGTATATCGGGCAGTTTTAATATTTGTTTTTGCGAATCGACAAACGTAAAACTCTCCAAGTCATCTACGCTGGTGGTAAATTTTTTCACATCAACAAAAAGAAGGGTGTTATTAAAATCGGGTAATCCTGTTAGGCTAACATTGCTGCTAATAAAGGTGTTTTTGGCAGTGGCTATCTCTAGTTCACGAACCCTGAGTTCGCTAACTGGTCCACGAAATTTACATTCAACTTGTGCAATTAAATCAAAGTTTTTAACCTTGGGAACAAAGTATGATAGCGCTTTAGTTGATAGCTGGCTATTGCTTATCTCTCCATTTAGTTTTACCTGATTGAGAAAATCGCTCATATCCTTCCAGCTTAAATAGCTGAACTTTAAAAAGGGGAGGCTTATGCTTGAGTTCATTGCTTGTATTCGTAACCTTTCAAAATCCATATGGTTACTGCTAAAACTCATATCGGTTCTAAACCGGTCAATTACAAAACCACTTTTTTCTATACCCTTCAGACTATTAATGGTAAATGCTATGGTGTCGCCAGTTATGCTTAGATTTGTTACATCGAGGTGCAAGGCAGAGACGTCCATATCTTCGAAATTTATACTATGGTCAAGAACTTTTGCGTTCTGCTTGTGCATCCTAAAATTCGATTCCGTAATTCGAATGTTTTTTGCATTTATAGTTATCGGGTTATCCGATTTGCGTGAGGTGTCTTTGGGTTGGATAAAACTTGCAATGAATTTTGTTAGGTTCATTTCGCCGAGGGTATCGGTTTCAAAATTGATAAACGCATTGTTTAGTGTAACGCGATGAAAATTTAACGAATTATTACGGATGTTATATCCCTGTATACTTGCCGATATGGTTTTAGTTAATAATAGCGTGTCACCGTTGTCGTCTTCGGCATAAACATCTTTTAATAGAATACGGTTAAACAATCGAAAATCGAATTTTCCGATGCTTGTCTTTGTACCAAATTTACGTTCGAGAATTTGTGTGGTTTGCTCAACCAGATAGTTTTGTGCTCTAGGTGTTTGAATTACAAGCCATAATGCAGTTGGTATTAGAAGTAATACCAATGCAACTATCAAGAAAATATTAGCTGTTTTTTTAATAACTTTGCGCACCTTATATTAGCAATTAGAACTTAATAATACATAAACTATGCCACTTGTCAAAAACGCCCGAATTTAGTTAAATACCTTGTAAGTTGAAGGTTAAAATTTGTTGTATTTTGAGAGTTTTTGTTAAGCATACAATTTTACACTATGAGCGTTATTATTTTAGGGATAGAATCATCGTGCGACGATACTTCGGCCGCGGTGATAAAAGATGGACACCTACTATCGAACCTTATTAGTAGCCAGAAGGTTCATGAAGAGTATGGTGGGGTTGTGCCTGAGCTAGCATCGCGAGCTCACCAGGCAAATATTGTTCCGGTTGTTGATATGGCCATAAAGCAGGCAGGGATAAAGCCCTCTGATATTTCGGCTATCGCTTTTACACGCGGACCTGGTTTATTAGGCTCACTGCTGGTGGGTACCTCATTTGCTAAGGGCTTTGCCATTGCTCAAAATATTCCCCTAATTGAGGTTAACCATCTACATGGTCACATTCTCTCGCACTTTATTTTAACATCGGAAGATACGCACGTACCTAGTTTTCCATTCCTTTGCCTTTTAGTGTCGGGCGGGCATACGCAGCTGGTTTTAGTTAACGATTTTGATAGCATGCAGATTATTGGTAAAACCATAGACGATGCTGCTGGCGAGGCCTTTGATAAGTGTGCAAAGGTTATGGGGCTTGGCTACCCTGGTGGACCGGTTGTTGATAAACTTTCGGCATTGGGAAATCCTACTGCTTTTCAGTTTGCAAAACCATTACCAAAAGGGCTCGATTTTAGCTTTAGTGGGCTAAAAACTTCATTTTTATACTTTTTGAGAGATAACCTTGCGAAGGATCCAGATTTTATTGAGAATCGAAAGCATGATCTGTGCGCATCGTTGCAACATACCATCGTTACCATTCTTATTGAAAAGCTAGAAGCAGCCGCTTGTAAACTAGGTGTTAAGGAGATTGCCTTGGCTGGCGGCGTAGCCGCTAACTCGGGCCTTCGAAAGGCTACTGTTGAGTTGGGAAATAGGTACGGGTTACGCACCTATATTCCCGAGTTTAAATTTACAACCGATAACGCTGCAATGATTGCCATTGCTGGTTACTACAAGTATAAAAAAAACGAATTTGCTGAACATAGTATAATCCCTCAGGCTCGTTTGCCATTTTAGTTTTTGCCCTATTCGCAGGTGAGCGTAATAGCCGGGTTCGTTCTGGCTGCTCTAATTGTTTGGTAACTTACCGTTATAACAACAACTACGTAGGCTAGTAATGATGCCGCAACGAATAGGAGAGGGGAAAGGGTTATTCTGAATGCGAAACCCTCTAGCCATTTTTCCATAAAAACCCAGACCAGTGGCCAAGCAATTAGGGTTGATATTACGAAGAGCCTGTTAATTTCGCTTAGCAGAAGCCAAATAATGTTGATAACCTTGGCTCCCATAACCTTTCGGATACCAATTTCGTGAGTACGTTGCTGGGTTGAGTACGACGAGAGCCCTAAAAGCCCCAGTAAGGCAATTATTATGGCTAAAATACTGAAACCTGTAAACAGCGTTTTTTCCTGTTTCTCCTTTCCATATAGGTTTTTAATTGCTTGGTTTAAGAAGAAATAATCTAATGCTTGGTTTGGCGAAAACTTGTTCCACACATCCTCAATAGCATCAATGGTACTCAGGGTATTTTTATTATCAAGTTTTATGTATAAGTATGAATAAGCCTGAGCGTAAACTATAGCTAGAGGGCTAATATTTTTATGGAGCGATTCGTAATGAAAATCCTTTACAACCCCTACAATGGTTCTCTTTTGCGCATCAATACTAACTACTTGGCCTACTACTGAGCCGCTAAAATCTAACTCTTTAGCAGCCGTTTCATTAATAATTAATGCCAAAGAATCGCTGGCAAAGTTTTCGCTGAAGTATCTTCCTTCGACCATTTCACATTGTAAAACTTTATCAAAATCATGGTGTGCATAGAAAAAATTAAAACTTCTAAGGTCATCAGCTGCTGCCCCTTCTTTCTGGATTAAGGTGTTGCCATACACTGCTATAGGAAGCGCAGATGAGTTTGAAACGGCTCTCACACCAGGTATTTTTTTGAGTTCGTTGTTTAGTGCCTCTCTTTGCGACTGTTTTATAGTATAGGAGCGTTTAATAATTAGTACATCTTCTGGAGAGTAACCAAGCTGCTTATTTTCTAGGAATGATACCTGTTGATATATAATAAAGGTAGCTACTAGTAATCCCACCGATATTGTGAATTGTACAATAACGAGCACTCTCCTTAGCGTGTTCCCCTTCGTGCCAGATGTAAATCTCCCCTTTAGTACCTTAAGTGGTTCAAAGCCGGCTAGCATAAATGCTGGGTAGCTGCCTGCGGCAAAGCCAATGGCAATAATTGTGGCAACTAGCACGCCCAGGGTTAGCCCTACGGGTAATTCGGATAACACGATACTCTTTCCTGCAATTAGGTTAAACGTTGGGGTGGCAATAATCACTATACCTATAGCAATTAGCAATGAAAAGGTTGTAATTACGACCGATTCGGTAAGAAATTGACCTACTAGTCCTGAGCGTGATGAACCAACCACTTTTCGGATACCTATCTCCTTGGCTCGCTTTGTTGAACGGACGGTGGATAGGTTCATAAAATTTATAGCGGCAATTATTAGAATAAAGATGGCGATTATCGTGAATACGTATATCATTACTAGGCTACCGCCAGGTTTCATTTCCATGGCCATAGTCGATTTTAAGTGGATATTTAGCAGGGGCTGCAAATAGAATGTGAACCTATTCCCTTTTTTTTCGAAATCTTCCATAGTCAAGTCTAAGTACTCCTCGAATTGAGGCCCAGCATATGTGTTGACCAACTCTTTAAAGCGTTGCTTAACAATAAGGGGGTCCAGATTCTCTTGTAAAACAAGGTAGGTGTGCAAGCTGGTGTTTACCCAACTACTTGAGTTTGCCGCTTCAATCGACACAAATGAGCAAACAATATCGAAATCTATATGGCTATTCTTTGGAGGGTCCGATGCAATGCCAACAATTTCCCAACTTTGTTTCTCCTGCCACATGGTTACCGATTTACCAATGGGGTTCTCGTTACCAAAATATTTTTTAGCTGTTGATTCGGTCATCACCATTTGGTATGGCAAGTTTAGTACTTGGTTGGGGTCACCTTTTATCAGATTGAAACCTGTGAAAACTTCAAAGAAAGTAGAGTCTGCATAGAAAATCTCCTTTTCAACAAAAGCATTATTCTCATACCGAATGTTAGGCTCTCCGTAAAAAGGGTGTACTCTAGTAAAGTTAAGTATGTCTGGGTACATCTCAACTGTTTTGGGACCTATGGGTGAACAACTAAAGGGTACCTCCATGCCATTGCCATCAATCTGAAAATCAAGGCATATACGGTAGGTGTTGTCTGCATTGGGGTGAAATTTATCAAAGCTAACCTCATCAATAATATACAGCATTATTAGCATGGCGCTAGCTATTCCTAGCGCTAGGCCAAAAACATTGATTGCAGTATAGCCCTTTTGTAAGAGGAGGTTTCGAACAGAAACTTTCAGATGATTCTTAAGCATTTTAGGTGGTTTTAGTGTTTTAAAGGATGTTTTTGATTGCGTGTTTCTTTACGCTCACAATGTGCATCCTAATTTACATAACAAATTCATCAACGGTTAATCACACTATGTGCCAAACATTATAACAGACTTACTATCAGTTACAAATGATATAGTTAGAGTCTAATCTTATGTTCGTAATCGTATACCAACTGTTCGTTTTCGAACAGGGAGTGAATTTGCTGTTCGCTTGGATTTCGAATTACATTCAAATTAAAGCTTAATAAAACTAATTGCTTATAAAAATGTTACTTTTGCAAAGATATTGTAATATATTCGTGGTATGGAAAATATGTATCGTTTTGTAAAGAAGCATTTCAGAGAAATTCTGAGGACATTGTACTTTGTTATAGCCATTGTGCTAATAGTGTTGGCTTTGCCTCAAGAGCGCCGTTTTAAGTATGAGTTTCAAAGGGGTAAGGTATGGATGCACGACGATTTGGTTGGACCATTTGACTTTCCCATATACAAAACCGATGCTGAGTTTATAGCCGAACGAAACGCCATACTCAATAACTTTAAGCCTTTTTTTAAACTAGACACTACCAATGTATCGCAGATTGTTAAGAAATATCAATCAGATATTCAAGAAGCCATATCAAGCCTTGAAAGTGGTGCTAGGGTAAGCCGTCGTTTGGTTAAAATGTTTGAAGATTCTATAAGGTATGTGTATAGCGTTGGCGTTTTATATCCCAATGAGTATGCCGAGCTTCAAGGCACAATGCAGAATGGTATTACGGTAGTTTTTAACAACAAAGCTTTCGACTCGACTGTGGAGCGTGTTTTTATGGTACACTCTGCAACCGATCGGTTAAGAAGGGCCTTTAAAGAAATTTTTAGTGACGTTTTGGAGTCGCAAAGTGTTCAATATTTTAAACATATTTCAATTGCAAGTTACGTTAGCCCTAATTTAAAGTATGACCCAGAGTCGACCAAGCAGATTAGGCAGGATATGGTGGCTAATTTATCTGCAACAAAAGGGCTTATTTATTCAGGTGAGCGAATTATAAGTAAGGGCGAGGTTGTAAATTCTGATTTATATCAAATCCTTTTCTCGTTAAAACGTGAGTATGAAAGTAGGTTAAACCTCATTGACGATACTCGTTTCCTTTTGTTGGGGCAAGCGTTGGTTGTAACTATTTTGTTTTTAGTATTATTTTTATTCCTTTTCCATTTCAGGCGCGATATATTGGACAGCGATTCTAAAATTCTATTTATTCTATTACTAGTTACCTCATTAACGGTTGTTTCGGCTATGCTTTTGCGCTGCGAGCTAATTAGTATCTATATTATTCCGTTTGCCATAGTACCAATTTTTATCCGCACTTTTTACGATTCCCGGTTAGCACTTTTTATTCACTTGGTAACAGTTTTCCTGGTGGGTTTTTTTGTGCCCAATAGCTTTGAGTTTGTATTCATGCATTTTATTGCAGGAGTTGTTGCCATTGTAAGCCTTGCAAAAGTTTACAGACGAAGCAAGCTGTTTTTGTCGGTTGGGTTTATTTTCCTAACCTATTCAATACTGTATTTCGGAATAGTGCTTATTCAAGAGGGTACGCCAATGGCAATGAACCCACTTTATATTGCTTGGTTTGCTGCCAACGCGCTGTTGCTTCTGGCTTCATATCAACTGATTTATGTTTTCGAAAAAACGTTCGGTTTTCTATCCGATACAACCCTTATGGAGCTAGGTGACACGAATCAGGATTTGCTTCGCAAACTTGCCGAGGTTGCCCCTGGTACGTTTCAGCACTCGTTGCAAGTGGCTAACTTGGCCGAGAGTGCCATTTATCAGATAGGAGGAAATCCATTATTGGTGCGGACCGGAGCGTTATATCACGATATAGGCAAGATGAATAATCCATTCTACTTCACTGAAAATCAGTCGCCCGGTTTTAACCCACATGACGGGCTAGAGCTTGAGGAGAGTGCAGAACTAATTATTAAGCATGTTTCTGATGGAGTGCAGATTGCCAAGAAAAAGAGGTTGCCTGAGCAAATAATCGATTTTATTAAAACCCATCATGGAACGTCAAAGGTTCTTTATTTTTATCGATTATACAGAGATAGGTTCCCAGATGTGAAGGAGGGGTTAGATGCATTTTGTTACCCTGGGCCAAAACCTTTCTCGCGTGAAACTGCCGTGCTTATGATGGCCGATTCGGTTGAAGCCGCATCAAGAGGTATGAAAGATGTTAATATTGAAAATATTAATAATTTGGTTGAAGCCATTATCAATCACCAGCAGGCCGATGGGCAGTTCGATAACTCAAATATTACGTTGAAAGACATAACGGAAACAAAAGAGGTGTTTAAAAAGAAACTGCAAAATATTTACCACGCACGAATCGAGTATCCCAAAGAAACCCCGAACAATAAGTAAAGTATATTAATCACTTTGATTAAATGCCGAGCTTCCATAGTTAAATGGTCTCTAAAAGGTAATGACTATCATTACTTTTTAGAGAATACTTTACGTGTTGAACTCGTTTTACTAGTCGCCTAAACAAATATCTAGTCCGCGTGCAGTTCTAACTAAACTGCTTGAGGGGTCAACAAAGTTAGGCTTACCAATGGCATCGGTAAGCGGAACTGAAATGATGTCGTTATTTCGGTAGGCAACCATTTGTCCAAACTTGCCTTCAAGCACCATTTCAAATGATTTTACCCCAAATTGCGAAGCTAAAACACGGTCGAAAGCAGTTGGAATACCCCCGCGCTGAAGATGGCCTAGAACAGTTTCGCGCATATCGGCTTCGAAACCAGCCTTTTTTAAGTCGTACGATATTTTATGGGCAACTCCACCTAGCCTAATGTTCGAATATCCAATTTCTTGGCTTTTTTCAGCGGTAATCTCTCCATCTTTCGGTTTTGCACCTTCGGCAACAACAACAATTGCATTGCCTTTACCCTTGCTATATCGAGATTGAAGTCGTTCTAAAACGATATCTAAGTCGTAAGGTATCTCGGGTATTAGGCATACCTCGGCTCCACCAGCAATGGCGGCATGAAGAGCAATCCAACCAGCAAACCTACCCATAACTTCAAGAACAAGCACTCTGTTATGACTTGCGGCCGTTGTAACTAGCTTGTCAACTGCTTCGGTTGCAATTTGCACAGCGGTTTGAAAACCGAACGTTAGGTCTGTGGCAGAAAGGTCATTGTCAATTGTTTTGGGTACTCCTATAATGTTTAACCCTTTTTCGTACAAAGCCTGCGATATTTTTTGTGACCCGTCGCCCCCAATGCTAATTACAGCATCAACGCCAAGGTATTTAAGCTTTCGTATCATTTCATCCGACCGGTCAACGTAGTCCCAAGTGCCATCGTTGTTTTTTATTGGCCAAGCGAATGGCCCCCCTTTATTAGTTGAACCAATAATAGTACCTCCCTGCACGTGAATACCTGCCACAGAGCGCTCATCGAGAACTCTAATCTCAGTGGGTTCACGGAGTATACCGTTAAACGATTCGATACTTCCTATAACTTCCCAATTTGTTTCTTGCTCTGCTCGTTTTACAACTGCTCTAATTACTGCGTTTAGGCCTGGACAGTCTCCTCCACCGGTTGCTACTAGTACTCGTTTCATACAAAAATATTGATATAATTATCTATTAAAGTTTCCATCGATTGTTTTGATTTTTAAAATCATAAAGCTCAAAAATTTGAAGGGTATTTAAAATGCCGTATTTTTATTGAGCTAAACTTCTTCAAGTTGAAACAAAAGTACAAAAAAAATACCTGTCGCTGTAATCATCTTACCACTATTTTGACTCTTATTCTGTGCAAACGAATGAAAAGTAATTTCTAACTCACTAACTTTTTTTGATATGAAAACAATGATTAACAAGTACATAAAAAACCTATTACTTGTATTTATACTGGCTTTAATCTTAACCTTTGCATCATGCAACCACGAGTTTAAAACCAACGCTAACCCCTTTAAAGTTGAGCATCCCGATTGGAGCTTTAACGCAACTATTTATGAGGTGAATATTAGACAATTCACCCCTGAGGGAACATTTGCTGCTTTTGAAAAGCACTTACCTCGATTGAATGACTTAGGGGTGAGCATACTTTGGATAATGCCAATACATCCGGTTGGAGAAGTGGAACGTAAAGGAACTCTTGGTAGCTACTATTCTGTTAAAGATTATAAGGGTATTAACCCAGAATTTGGCTCTATGGACGACTTTAAACGTTTGGTAACCAAGGCCCATGAACAGGGTATGAAGGTTATAGTTGATTGGGTTGCAAACCATACATCACATGATAATGATTTGGTTTTTCAGCACCCCGAATGGTATACCCGCGATTCGCTAGGCAATATGTTGTCGCCGTTCGATTGGTCCGATGTGTTGCAGCTTAACTACGACAATAATGACCTTAGAAACTATATGATTGACGCATTGAAATTTTGGGTTCAAGAGGCCGATGTGGATGGTTTTCGTTGTGATGTTGCATCAATGGTACCCACCGAATTTTGGAATAACGCCCGAATTGAGCTCGATAAACTTAAACCAGTATATATGTTAGCCGAAGCCGATAAGGTAGAGCTGCAGGAGTATGCTTTCGATACTGATTATGGGTGGGAGTTTCACCATATTATGAATGATATTGCCAAAGGTAAAAAAACTGTAATGGATATTGATAGCTATTTTCAGCGCGAAATTGCATCCTATCCAAAAAATACAACCAGAATGCACTTTACCAGCAATCATGATGAGAACAGTTGGGCAGGGACCGAGTTTGACCGTATGGGGACCAGTGCTGCAAAATCATTTGCTGCTTTAACATTCGTTATCCCTGGCGTACCATTAATATACAACGGACAAGAAGTTGCCTTTAACAGGATGCTTAAATTTTTTGATCATGATGAAATTGATTGGACACCGAACACCGAATTCACCAATTTATACACGCATCTGGTTAACCTAAAAAAACAGAATACGGCACTTTGGGCAGCAAATGAGGGTAGCGATATGGTTAGGGTGAAAACTGATAATGATGTGAATGTTTTTGCTTTTACACGCGAGAACAAGGAGGATAAGGTTTTTGCTGTTTTCAATTTATCTAATTTGAAACAGCAAATAGAGTTTAAAGGCGATGACTTTGTTGGTGATTACATAGATGTTTTTAGTGAAAAACAAGTAAGTTTTGAGATGGATACAACGTTAAACTTAAAACCCTGGCAGTTTTTTATTTACGCTAAGATGAAATAACTATTAACATGGAATTACGAATATTTAAATTTTGTTGTAAACGCAGAGTTAGGATTGTAAGTAGTTCCTGTTTCCTTATGCCATATAGAATTAATAGATTTTGCATACATATTTGAACGCTTTTGCTAATTTTGTATCATTATTATGAAAATATTAAACTTTATAAGATATGCATTACACTGTTGAAGTAAAAGGAAAGGTTCACTGGATAGGGGTGAACGATAGGCGAAAAACACTATTTGAGAATATGTGGACTCTTGATAGAGGGGTTTCATATAATTCGTACCTTATTGTTGATGAAAAAACAGCACTTATTGATACCATAGAGGATAGGGCTGCGGGAAACTATATTGAACGCATTGAGAAACTTTTACAAGGACGAAAACTCGATTATCTTATTATTAACCATATGGAGCCCGACCATTCGGGAGAGGTGAAAACAATTTTCGATCATTTTGAGGGTGTAACCATTGTTGGGAACGTTAAAACGTTTAAAATGGTAGAGGCGTATTGGGGTATTACTGACCGTTTACTTAAAATAGACGATGGGGATACCCTGAAACTAGGTTATCATAACCTAAAGTTTGTTATGACTCCTTGGGTGCATTGGCCCGAAACAATGATGACGTACGATGAAACTGAAAAAATACTGTTCTCGGGCGATGCGTTCGGTAGTTTCGGAACGCTTGATGGAGGCATTTTTGACGATGAGATTAATTTCGATTTCTTTGAAGAAGAAATGCGGCGATACTACTCAAATATTGTAGGTCCGTATAGCAATATGGTGCAAAAAGCGTTTGCAAAGCTAAAGGGTGTACCAGTTAATGTGGTTGCCCCAGTTCACGGCCCTGTTTGGCGTGAAAATCCCGAAAAAGTGCTTGGTTTATATGATAAATGGAGTCGGTTTGAAGCAGAAGAGGGCGTAGTTATTGTAGTTGCCTCTATGTATGGAAATACTGAGCTTATGGCCGATTATATTGGCCGCAGATTGGCCGAAAATGGCATAAAAAATATTCGTATACACGATGTATCACGTACACACATAAGCCATTTAATTAATGAAATTTGGAAGTATAAGGGAATAATTTTAGGGTCGTGTGCATACAATGGCCAAATGTTTCCGCTAATGGAGTCATTTACCAGAGAAATTATTAATCTGAAACTTAAGGATAGGTATTTAGGAGTATTTGGCAGCTACAGTTGGAATGGCGGTGGAGTTAAAAATTTAATGAAATTTGCTGAAGAGTCTAAGTTTGATTTAGTTGCCGAACCTGCTGAAATATTCGGTAAACCATCCGACGAGAAGTATGCTCAATGTGATGTTATTGCTAATGAAATGGCTAAGAAACTGAAAAGCTAATACGAAGAGGAACTAAATAATTTTATAATTTTTCGTGTTATACCTTTGTTCGCAGTACCTTAGTTTCTAATAAGTTCCCTATGAGGTATCACTCTTTCTTGAGCAACACGGATGATTACTTAAAGTTACAAAAAAGGCTGTCTATAGACAGCCTTTACCTTTTAGTAAACTTTGGTAATTGTGGCAAAGTCAAACTATGAATTGTACAGTCGAAAACAAAGCAAAGCCGTGCAAGCTGCATTTGGAACTAGATTTTTGGCAAAAAAATGGCAATGGTATGCCCTGTTTCTTAATAAAAATAGTTAGTTTTAAATCCAAAATATTTTCCAATCCAAAATACACTTTCAGAAATATGAAAAGTTTAAAACGCGCCATTCTAGTTATCGGTTTGAGCGTAATGGCATTTACCTTACTTTTTGGGCAACCACAAAAAGGCGTTATCAATTTTTCAAATGCAGAGGTTGACTTATATAAATCGATCGAGAAAATTAGTGGCGATGTTGAATTTTATTGGAATAGGAGTTACTCTCCCAATGATTTTGAGAATATTGAAGCCATAGCAGAGCCCCAATATTTTAAAATACCCAAATCGTGGGCTTCTTACAGTATCAATAATGAAAAACTGCCCAGTAATGGTTTCGCAACCTATCGTTTTTGGGTTGATGTAAAGGGTAAGCCAGAGGAACAGATACTCGGAATTAGAATCCCTTCAATTTTCACCAGTTACAAAATTTGGATAAACGGCGAAGCAGTTGCTGAGGCTGGGGTAGTGGCAAAGACCAAGGAGGAACATGTTCCAAAGTTTTTAATTGACGATATCCCCTTTGTGGTTAATGGTTCTGAAAACGATGTGGTTAGGCTCGAATTTGTTGTTCAAGTTTCAAACTACTCTCATCCTAGGGCGGGTTTGGCTAGGCCAATGTTTATTGGCTCGTATAATGCGCTAAAAAAATCAAGTAGATATTTAGATATACTTAATCTATTGGTAATAGGAATTGTACTGGTTATTGGTCTTAACCATATCAATATGTATATTTTTAGACGCAAAGATGTGTCAAATTTATATTTTGGTATGCTAACTCTGGTAATGATTCTACGATATATTTCAACGGGCGATAGAATAATCAGCTCCCTTTTTCCTCAAATTAATTGGGAACTGCTTCTTAAATTAGATAATTTTTCGGGCTACTGCACCATCCCATTTTTTGTCTTGTTTTTATACAACCAGTATAAACAAGACTTCCCTAAAACAATGAAAAACCTTTTATTTTATTTGGGTGCTGTGTTTTCAATCTTCATTTTTGCAACACCTGCGTCGGTTTACGGTAAATTTAGTTTGGTTTTTGAACTTTACCTGCTTCTGGGTGGGCTTTACTTAACGTTTGGCGTTCTCCTTATAGCATCTTTCAAAAAAAGAGAGGGTGCATTTTTATCGTTTTTAGGTATGTTTTTGCTCTATGCAACAACAATTTCCGATGTTTTAAGCAGTATGGAGCTAATACAAGCATCTTACATTGCTCCTTATGGATTGGTTGCATTTATGCTGTTGCAGTCGTTTATAATAACCAGCAGGTCGGCAAAGGCGATAAACCAGAACGAACTTCTGTCCTATCAGCTTTCACTTGAAAAGGATAGCCTTGAAAAGAATATCGAGGAAAGAACAAAAGAGCTGCAAAAACAGCATAATACGATGGTTTTGCATCAGGAAAAAGAAAAAATTCAACAGTGGATCAATAGAGGTGTAACTAAAATAAATCATGTATTATCAACAAACAAGAACGATTTTGATGCCCTTAGCCGAAAGGTTTTAACCACCTTAATTAAGTATATGGGGGTTAAACTTGGTGCATTGTACATTGTTAACGATGGTGAAGAGGGCAGAAAACTTGAGCTGGTTGCTCAATATGGCATTAGTAAAAAGGATGCAGAAACTCAATCGAAAATGGAGATTGGCGATGGGCTAGTTGGTGCCACTTTTCTTGACAATGAGCTTAAAATTATTAACAATATTCCAGAGAACTATTACAATATCAGTTCAGGCCTGGGTAGCAGTAAACCCAAAAGTATTCTTATAACACCACTAAGTACCGATGAGGCTGTTTTGGGGGTAATTGAACTTGCACGGTTTGATGAGTTTAAGGCAGAAGAGGTTGAGTTTATTAAGAGAATTGCTTTTAGTATAGCCAACAATTTGAATAATACGAGGATGAACGATAGAAACATCAACCTTATTAAACAATTTCAGGAACAAACCGCCGAGATACAGGAAAAGGAAGAGCACATAATGGAAAGTTTGCAAGAGTTAGAATTCTATAAAGAGAATTACGAGAAACTACTGCTGGAAGTGGATACTTTGAAAAGTGCGAATAAAAATAGCAAAACGGAATAGGAATGCCCCGAAGTCAATCATTTTTTGTGTGATTGTTGTTTTGTCTAACTTAAATTATGCCTGTACATTACTATCCATCGTAATAGTTTGATAATTTACTGCTCATCAATTTTTCATCTTAATCCTGTACCCGTATATTTATAATGGAGGGTTATAATGAGTCTTCTAGAACTATCGAACGTAGCATGTTTAACACTATAAACATATATCAGTACAATAAGAAAACAAAGAGGTTGAGCATTTTACATTTTAGTCATTACCCGCAAGCGAACAAACGTCAAATGTTTGTGTTTTCTGTGATTCAAGGGGTCCTTTTTATATCTTTGTATTCTAAAACGTAAGTGACAATGAATTTTATTAAATCAATAATTTTTAACAGAAATATAATACTCGTTCTGGCGGTTATTCTCGGTCTTATTTTTGGCGATTACGCTCCCTATCTAAAAGATTTTAATGTTTATGTTCTTGGCATAACAATGACTTTTGCTATGACTGGTTTAAACCTGATGCTTATTAAAGGTTTTAAGTCGGTAGCGAAACCCTTTGCAGTAGGCGCCGTTTTAAACTACTTAGTTTTCGGGATAGTTCTTTTACCCATTGCATGGTTACTTATGCCCACAAAGGAACTTTTTTATGGGTTCGTAGTAATTGTTGCAGCCCCGCCAGGTGTGGCTATAATTCCTTTCTCATTAATTTTAAAAGGGAGAGTAGAATATGCCATAATTGCAGTTACGGGCGCTTTCTTTGCATCAATTTTTATAGCTCCAATACTTGTAAATACCTTTTCTAAAGATATGGCTCTTAGCTCATACGATTTATTTATAACGATGGTTAAATTGGTGTTAATACCTCTTTTTTTAGCCCAAATATTACGAACTAAGTCAATTTTTAAATTTGTGCAAGTAGTTAGGGGGAAAGTGGTTGATTTTGGGTTTGCCATACTCATTTTTGTTGCAGTGGGTATGAATCGGCAGGTGTTTTTTTCGGACCCCGAAGTGCTTTTATTGGTTGGTGTTACCATACTACTTGCAACCTTCGGGTTAGGTGCTGTTTACAATATTGTTGCAGCCCAGCTTAAAGTGCCCAAAGATTTAGCTGTTACACAAAACATGCTCTCTACCATAAAAAGCTCAGGGTTCTCGGTATTTACCGCTTTAACTTTCTTTGGAAAAGAGGCTGCAATCCCTTCGGCAGTATTGGCTGTTTTGGTGCTAGTTTACCTTATTTACCTGTCTGTTAAAGCGAATGGTAAAAAGCAGAAAGTGAAAAATATTGCTATAAAAACCACTTGAGAGGGTTATAGTGTTACGATAATATTTTAGGTTTGCTATTTATAGTATTTTATTTTTAAAGTATGTGGAATGATATAAATCGAAAGGCATACAAAAACTTTAACTAATTTGAAATTTACATTTTTAGGTACCGGGACGTCCCAAGGGGTTCCAATTATTGGCTGTTCATGCAGTATATGCGCATCATCCGATAGTCGCGATAAAAGGCTGCGAACTTCGGCACTGATTGAGTATAAGGGTACAACTATTGCCATAGATGCAGGCCCCGATTTTCGTCAGCAAATGCTTAGGGCAAATGTTAAAAAACTCGATGCGATTTTGCTTACGCATGAGCACCGCGATCATATTGCTGGGCTCGATGATGTTAGAGCTTTTAATTACTTACAACAACGGGCTATGGATGTTTGGGCCGAATCAAGGGTAATTGAGGCAATACAGAACGAATTCTCTTACGTTTTTGCTGAGTATAAGTACCCTGGTTCACCCGAAATGAATCTTTGCCCGATTAGTGGCAACCCCATAAAAATTGGCGATATTGAAATTCTACCCATTCGGTTGTACCATGCTAAACTCCCAATTTATGGCTTTAAAATAGGCAAATTAACCTATATTACAGATGCTAGCCTTATTCCAGATTCGGAGATGAGAAAAATTGCCGACACTGAAGTTTTGGTGATTAATGCCCTTCGAAGGAAGAGCCATGTTTCGCATTTTAGCTTACCTGAGGCTTTAGATATTATAAAAAAGGTCAACCCAAAGCAAGCATTCCTAACGCATATTAGCCATAAAATTGGACTTTACAGCGAAGTTCAGAAAGAGTTGCCACCTAATGTGATGCTTGCCTACGATGGGCTAGAGGTTTATATTGAGTAAGTTGCTAATAAGGGGTTTGCCTACACAATTATAATACGCGAAGCGCCAACAGCCAACAGCCAACAGCCAACAGCCAACAACCAACAGCTAAAAGCCAAAAGCCAAAAGCTAAAAATTATAACTCAGATTTATCATGTTCAATAAACCAACACTAATTCTCGACGAGGCAAAATGCCGTACCAACATTAAGTTTATGGCACAAAAAGCCGAGAAACTCGGAATGGCTTACCGCCCTCATTTTAAAACGCATCAAAGTGCAGAGATTGGTCAGTGGTTTAAAGATTACGGTATTAATAAAATTGCTGTATCGTCGGTGCCTATGGCACAGTACTTTGCAGGTAATGGTTGGAACGATATTACCATTGCTTTTCCGTATGTTAAGCAGCAAGCCGATGCTGTATCAGATTTGGCCTGTAGGGTAACCCTTCAGCTAGTAATTTCATCGGAAGAGAATGCAGAGGCATTAATCAGTTCCATTTCTCAGAATGTAAATGTGCTAATTGAGATTGATTCTGGCCAGGGTCGCACGGGTTTTCAACCCTACGATTTGGATGGTATTGATGAGGTTGTTACCAAACTTAATGCCTCACAGCACCTGAAATTTACAGGCTTTTTAACACACGCTGGGCACTCGTATAATATTTCAGCAAAAAAAATTGCAGCTCTTAATTTAGAAACAATTAGCAAGTTTATTCTTTTAAACAATAAGTATCCCAATGCTATATTTTCCTACGGCGATACGCCAACTAGCATTGTGGCTGATGAATTTATGGATGTAAACGAACTCCGTCCGGGTAATAATGCGTTTTTTGATATGCAACAGGCATCGAATGGTATTTGCGCTTCACATCAAATTGCCGTTGGTTTGGCTTGCCCAATAGTTGCCCGATATCCAGAAAGAAATTTGATTGCCATATGGGGTGGGGCGGTTCATCTTTCAAAAGATTTTTACATTGATTTGAGTGGCAACAAATCCTTTGGTGCTATCTGTAAATTACAAAACGATGGCACTTGGAGCGAGCCAATAGAGGGTCTTTATCTTGAATCCGTATCGCAGGAGCATGGAATGGTTAGAGCAATTAGTGCCAATGCAATGAATGTCTTGAAAGATGATGATTTTTTGGTGGTTTTACCTGCTCACTCGTGCCTTACTGCCGATTGTATGGGGGCATTCTGGATAAATGGAAAGGGGCATATTCCTACAATGGTTCAATCAGGTAAAACTCGCTGAAGTTTTTGTTAATCTGCTGCTTAAGGCTATCAACTGTAATATGCAGTTTTACTGCAACCGCTTCGTAAATTTCCTTGATGGCAACGCCCGATGCATCTGTTTCGAGGAACAGGCGATTAAGGGGAATGTGGCACAAAGTACTTTGTAACTTTGATTGCTCATTTAGAATTGAAGAGCCAATAGAAAGATAGAAGCCTTTATCTACAAGTTGCTTGGCTAGCTGCTGCGAGCCATTAAACCCATGCACTGCCCACAAAAATGCATCTGAATGCAGTGCCTTAATAGCAAGCAGCTCATCCCATGCTTTTACACAATGAATGGTTACCGGTTTTTGCATTGCGGCGGCAATTTTTAGCTGTTTAATAAAAACTTCTTGTTGAATATCAATCTTTGGCCCTTTGGTTTTATCTAGTCCAATCTCGCCAATGCCTAACATTTTTGAATTTTTCGTGTAGCTCATTATCCTATCCAGATACATATCAACTTGACTTATATTCGCATCCCAAGGGTGAATTCCTAGCGTAAAATAATTTGTGATATTGGCTGTATCCATTTCGTTGGCCGCATAGCAATTTACAGCAATAATATCGCCATCAGCTAGTTGGTGTTTGTGCGTATGAAAATCGATAAATGGCATAGACTTTAGTGTAAAAGTTGGTTACAATAAAATTGCCAAGTGGTTATTCCCCAATAATTTTCACCAGCACTCTTTTCTTACGATTGCCATCGAACTCGCCGTAAAAAATTTGCTCCCACGGGCCAAAATCCAGCTGCCCATTGGTTATGGCAACCACCACTTCACGCCCCATAATGCTTCGTTTTAGGTGGCCATCGGCATTATCCTCATATCCGTTGTGTTTATATTGAGAGTGCGGTTTTTCGGGGGCTAACTTCTCAAGCCAAATTTCAAAATCGTGGAGCAAACCCGACTCATCATCATTAATAAAAACACTTGCCGTTATATGCATTGCGTTTACCAAGGCAAAGCCCTCTTTTATTCCACTTTGGGCAAGGCAATTTTCTACCTCAGGTGTAATGTTTAGGTATTCCCTTCTGTTTTTGGTTTCAAACCAAAGTTCTTTACGATAACTTTTCATAGTAATTATTTTTGCTCTATTTAGAAGATTGTCAGGCACTATTTAACTTCTATATATTGTTACTTGGTTAGTTGGCCAACAAAGCAACGAATACAATTAAAACAAATTTAGCGTTTAATAATTAGTTTGAAAAGATCAGCTGTAGTTTTACATCCCCACATTAAGATTTAGACTAATTATAGATTGCTGCATTTATGCGATTTGCATTTAGATTTTTTCTAAAATAGAGTTAGCTTTGATAGTTCAATTTTTTAACATAAACATACTATACTATGAGCATTAGAGGAACTGAAACCGAAAAGAATTTGCTTAAGTCATTCGCTGGTGAATCGCAAGCAAAAAACAGGTATACTTATTTTGCTAAGGTGGCAAAAAAGGAAGGTTATGAGCAAATATCCGAGCTGTTTATGCAAACAGCAATGCAGGAGGAGCAGCATGCAAAAGTTTTCTTCCAATTTCTTGAGGGCGGAATGGTTGAGATTACCGCTTCGTACCCAGCTGGAGTAATTGGAACAACTGCTGAGAATTTGAAGGCTGCCGCCATGGGTGAGCACGAGGAGTGGGCCGACCTTTACCCAGCATTTGCCGAGATGGCCGAAAAGGAAGGTTTTAAAAAGGTTGCCACTGCATTTAAAATGATTGCCAAGGTTGAAAAGGAGCACGAGGAGCGTTACCTAAAGCTACTTAAAAATATTGAGGAGGGAAAGGTTTTTGAGAAGGATGAAGAGGTTGTTTGGGTGTGCCGTAAGTGTGGCTACCATCATACAGGAAAAAAAGCGCTTAAGAATTGCCCAGCCTGTCAACATCCTATTGATTACTTTGAGGTGTTGGCCGAGAATTATTAGTCCTATACCAGCCTATTATAAAAAACGAGGCAGGCGAATTTCGTCTGCCTCGTTTTTTGCGTTTTAAAGCCGTTGTTACTTTTTTATCTTTATGCTACAACCAATTGCTTTAGTTTCTGTTACGCTTGGTTTCTTGCCAGCCAGTAAGTCATCAATAGCATTGGCAAGGTAGGTTTCAGTTACCTTCGATGCATCCTGGTAATTGTTATCTATTGTACCAATGTATTCTACAATTAAATCATTCCCTTTTTTGTTTAGTAGGTAAACGTGTGGCGTTTTAGTTGCGCCGTAAACAGGAAAAACTTTCTGCCCTTTGTCGAGCAAATATGCGAATGGAAAATTCTTGTCGTTTGCTCTTTTAATCATATTTTCGTAACTATCCTGAGGCTGAATCTCGGGGTCGTTCGGATTAATCGCAATTATAGGATAGCCTTTTGGTGCATACTTATTGTGTAAATCAATCATTCTGTCTTCATAGGCAATTACGTAGGGGCAGTGATTGCACGAAAAGATTACAACAAACCCTTTGGCATCTACATTATTTGCCATCGACACCATTTTGCCGTCTACATTTTTCAGATTAAAATCCATTGCCTTGTCGCCAATTTTATAGCCTTGGCCAAGTGCGGTGGTTGCTGCAAGGGCAACCATTGAGATGAAGAGAATCATTTTTTTCATAGCGATATTTGTTTTAATTAGTTTCCGTTTTAAAAATCAAAGGATGTTACAGCATTTTTAAGTTCATCATAGGTAAATTCTTGCTCAAAAAACCTACGTTCGTGCCTATTGTACATTAGGGTTGCTGGAATTGACCCACTCCAACCAGTATTTATCTCGTTTATCCAGCGGTTTGCATCAGGGTCATCGAGCATTACTATGGATGATTTTATGCCATTTTCTTCTACAAACGGAATTAGCCGACTTTCATAATGGTTTGGGAAGTCGAGGTTTATTAAAATAACTTTTAGTTTTCGATTGGTAAATTCCTTAGCTATTTGCTCGAAATATGGGATTTCCTTAACACAAGGAGCGCACCACGTGGCCCAAAAATTTACAACATATAACGTGTCGCTATCTTTGTGCAATAAAGGTTTCGCCCCATCGAAATCAACAATGGGAATTATTTCTGCTTTTTTATTTTCAACACTCTCCTTTTTAGGATTAGAATTGCAAGAAAAGATAATTGTAGCTAGCGCTAACAGAGTCAGAGTTTTCAGCATATTAGTTCGTCGCATAATTTTTAGTAACAGTTCAAAATAAAGATACAACAAAAGAACAAAATGATGAGCCTGATGTTTAGTTCGTGTTTGTTTTTTAATACCTTTGATTAGCAATTCGTAAAAATTATCGAAAATTCCCTAACAAAAAACACTAGACCTATGACCTCGAAAATTAAAATATTCATTTTTTCAATAATGATTGGATCACAACTTCTTATAGGTTGCAAAACTGAACCTTCTGCACCTATAGCAACAAAAATCCCTAAGGATTTAGTAATGCACGGTGATACCCGTGTTGACCCATACTACTGGATGAATGAACGAGATACCAAGGAGGTTATAGATTACCTCAATGCAGAAAATGAATATGCCAGCAGCGTGATGAAGGGTACTGAAAGATTGCAAGAATCACTTTTCTTAGAAATAAAAGGACGTATTAAGGAGCAAGATGAGTCGGTTCCGTATTTTGAAAACGGCTATTTCTACTATTCTCGATACGAAGAGGGGAAAGAGTACCCAATTTACTGTAGAAAAAAGGATGCGCTTAGCAATGCCGAAGAGATAATGCTCGATGTAAATAAAATGGCCGAGGGGTTTGCATACTATTCAATCCAGGGTGTTAACGTATCAATAAACAATAAAATTGTAGCTTTTGGAGTCGATTCCGTTAGCCGCAGACAGTACACGGTATACTTTAAAAATTTAGAAACGGGTGAGATGCTTAACAGCGTTATTCCAAATACAACGGGTTCGGTGGCCTGGGCAAACGACAATAAAACGGTGTTCTACACTGTTAAAGATGAGGCTCTTCGTCCGCATAGGGTTTATAGGCATAGCATAGAGAATGAGAGTTCTGTAAAAGACGAACTTATTTACGAGGAGAACGATGAAACTTTTAGCGCTTTTGTTTACAAGTCAAAATCGCATCAGTATATTTTTGTGGGGTCGGGTAGCACGCTGTCCACCGAATATAATTACCTAAATGCCGATAATCCACACGGTGGGCTAAATGTTGTACAACCCCGCGAAAAAGGGTTAGAGTACTCGGTAACACATTTTGGCGATAAGTTTTATATTGTTACAAACTTTAACGCCAAAAACTTTAGATTAATGGAAACGTCGGTTAACAAAACCGAAAAGAAGTATTGGAAAGAAGTAATACCCCATCGTAACGATGTTCTCCTTTCGGGTGTTGAGGTGTTTAAAAACTATTTGGTTGTGGATGAGCGAAAAGAGGGACTCCAGCAGCTACGTATTATAAACCAGCAAACCAACGATGAGCATTACCTGAATTTTGGCGAGGAGGCATATAGCGCCTGGATTTCTATTAATCCCGAGTTCGATACCCCGCTACTTAGGTTCGCATACACATCGTTAACCACACCATTCTCTACGTTCGATTACAATATGGAAACCCGAACAAAAGAGCTGCTTAAGCAAACCGAGGTGCTTGGCGATTTTGCACCTGAAAATTACGAAACGAAACGTTTTTGGGTAACGGCTAGTGATGGTAAGCGTATCCCTTTGTCGTTAGTTTATCGCAAGGGGCTTGAGCTTAATGGGGATAATCCCACCTTACTATATGCATACGGTTCTTACGGAATGTCAATGGATCCATATTTTAGCTCGGCACGCTTAAGCCTGCTTGATAGAGGGTTTGTTTATGCCATAGCACACATAAGGGGTGGCGAAGAGCTAGGCCGCGAATGGTATGAAGATGGAAAACTGCTTAATAAGATAAATACTTTTACCGACTTTATCGATTGCTCTCAATACCTTATAGACAATAAGTACACGAATGCCACTAAACTTTTTGCCATGGGCGGCAGCGCTGGTGGTTTACTTATGGGTGCCGTAGTTAATATGCGCCCCGATTTGTATAAGGGTGTAATTGCTCAAGTACCTTTTGTTGATGTGGTTACTTCAATGCTCGATACATCTATACCCCTTACAACTGGTGAGTACGATGAATGGGGCAATCCCAATGATTCTGTTTATTATCAATATATGAAATTGTACTCTCCATACGATCAGGTAAAAGCGCAAAATTACCCCAATATGCTAGTAACAACAGGGTATCATGATTCGCAGGTACAGTACTTTGAACCCGCAAAATGGGTGGCTAAACTCCGTGATGTAAAAACAGATGATAATATTTTACTGTTTAAAATTGATATGGATGCAGGACACGGTGGAGCCTCGGGCAGATTTAAATCACTTCATGAAGTTGCATATGAGTACGCTTTTATGTTTAAACTTTTGAATATTAATAAGTAGAGAGGTATAGTATAATATATGTTAAACAAGCCAAACCTTATGAGGTTTGGCTTGTTTGTTTTTTATTGAATATATATATTTGATAAAGTAAATTTTTACTACATTTATCAATAACAAAAGAATATAGTTTATGAAAAGAATACTCGTTGTTTCCCAACAAAATTCATGTCGCTCGCAAATGGCCGAAGGATGGCTAAACTACTACGGTCGTGGCGAAGTACAAGTTGATAGTGCAGGGGTTATGCCAACTCAGCTTGACCTTTATGCAGCAAGCGCTATGTCCGATGCAATTATTGATATCTCAGCGCATCAAGCAAAAGGAGTTAACCAGGTTGTTGATAATGAGTATCGGTATGTGATAGTCCTGTCTGACGATATAAAGCAGGTATTACCCGTTTTTAAAGGTAACCCACGGGTTTACGAATACCCTTTTCCTGATGTTACTCTGCTCGAATTAGAAGAGGATGCGAAAAAGGAAGCCTATGCAAAACTGCGCGACGAGCTGGAGAATTTTTGTTTTGATTTTATCCATCAAAAGATAAAGCCATTAATGTAGTGAGTCAAAGTACTTGTATCGAAATAAAACTGTCCCCTTATCCAAGGGGCATTCACCTAGTAACAAACGAAATTACGGCTAAGCTTCCTACGCTACCCTCCGTTGGATTGTTAAATCTTTTTATACAGCACACTTCGGCAGGGTTAACAATTAATGAAAATGCCGACCCCACCGTTAGAGCCGATTTTAATGAGTTCTTCGATAAGTTTGTGCCCGAAAAACAACCTTGGTATCGGCATACGCTCGAAGGCAATAATGATCTTCCCGCACACATAAAAGCATCAATTGTAGGCTTTAACGTTACCATTCCAATAAGTAACGGGCAGTTAGCTTTGGGCACGTGGCAGGGTGTCTATCTTTGCGAATTTCGTAATAGGGGCGGGGCTCGAAAAATTATTGCCACCATTATTGCTTAGTTTCATAATACAGCTAAATTTCAAGTTTTGGTTGTAATTATGTGATTATTTTAATACTTTTGCTTCCAATATTTCTGATTAAGTCAATCTATTTGAATAAACAATAACTTCCATTTTCTATAAAACTATTAAGTATGGATAAACTTCTTTTATTAGGCGATGAAGCAATTGCACAAGGAGCAATTGACGCAGGGATGTCTGGTGTTTACGCCTATCCTGGTACGCCTTCAACTGAAATTATGGAGTACGTGCAGGCCTCAAAGCAAGCAGTAGAGCTTAACATACACCGTAAATGGTCTGCCAACGAGAAAACAGCCATGGAGTCATCATTAGGCATGTCTTACGCAGGTAAGCGTGCTATGGTTTGTTTCAAACATGTGGGACTAAACGTGGCTGCCGACCCCTTTCTTAACGCTTCAATTACTGGTGTAAACGGTGGATTGGTTGTAGTTGTTGGCGACGACCCTTCTATGCACTCATCACAAAACGAGCAGGACTCAAGGTTTTATGCAAAATTTGCAATGATTCCAATTCTCGAGCCGTCAAATCAGCAGGAAGCTTACGATATGGCGTACAGTGCCTTTGCCCTTTCGGAAAGAGTAAATGTACCCGTAATGATTAGGATTACTACCCGTTTGGCTCACTCCAGATCAGGTGTAGTGCGCAAAGCCGTTACTGCTCAAAACGAGATAAAGTTGCCTACTAACCCACGCCAGTTTGTTTTGCTACCAGCCATTGCAAGGGTTAACTACAAAAAATTGCTTAGCACCCTGCCATTAATGGATACCTTGGCCGAAGAGTCGGAATTTAACGTGCTCACCAAAGGGAAAAGTAATCGTTTAGGCATTATTGCTGCTGGTATAGCCTATAACTACCTAATGGAAAATATTGGCGACAAAAGTGACCAGTATCATATACTTAAGCTAACTCAATATCCATTACCACCAAAACAGGTACGTGAACTATACGAGCAGTGCGATGAAATTCTAGTTCTTGAAGATGGCTACCCATTAATTGAGGAGATGGTAAAAGGTTTCCTTAACACGGGTAAACCAGTTCATGGCCGTTTAGATGGCACAGTGCCTCGCGACGGAGAATTGAACCCAGCGATTGTTGCAAGGGCTCTAGGTATGGAGGTAACGGAAGGTATGCCTATTCCTGAAATAGTTAAAAATCGCCCACCATCATTATGTGTTGGATGTGGCCACCGCGATGTTTATACCGATTTGAACGAAGCTATAAAAGAGTATGGTACAGGTCGAGTATTTGCCGATATAGGTTGCTACACCCTTGGCGCACTGCCTCCATTTAATGCTATTAACTCTACTGTTGACATGGGTGCGTCAATAACTATGGCAATAGGTGCTGCCGATGCTGGATTGGTTCCTGCTGTAGCTGTTATTGGCGACTCAACCTTTACCCATAGCGGTATGACGGGCTTGCTCGATGCAGTTAATGTCAATGCACCTATTACGGTAATTATTTCAGACAACTCCACCACTGGTATGACAGGTGGACAGGACTCTGCAGCACTCGGACGAATTGTTAATATCTGTAAAGGTATTGGTGTTGATCCGGACCATATTCACGTTCTTACACCGCTAAAAAAGTACCATGAAGAGAATGTGGCTGTTATGAAAAAAGAGTTAGCCTACCAAGGGGTTTCGGTAATTATACCACAGCGCGAGTGTATTCAAACCTTTGCCCGTAGGAAGAAAAACGAAAGAAAGGCTGCTGATAAAAAGTAATTACTTTATAGATTAAACGAAACAATTATGAAAACAGATATTATACTTGCAGGGGTTGGCGGACAAGGCATACTTACCATTGCTGCTGGCATCGGATTAGCAGCCGTAAAAAGCAACCTATACATTAAGCAAGCCGAGGTTCATGGTATGAGCCAGCGTGGTGGCGACGTTCAGTCGAACCTAAGGCTTTCGGATAAACCAATTTCCTCGGACCTTATTTCACACGGTAAAGCCGATCTTATTCTGTCGGTTGAGCCTATGGAGGGTCTTCGGTATTTACCCTACCTAAGCCCAAAAGGCTGGTTAGTGACCAATACTACTCCTTTTGATAACATTCCCAATTATCCCGAGGTAGAGGGGATTATGAAAGAGGTTAAAAAGATTAAAAACCACATCGCTCTTGATGCCGACGCTATTGCCAAGGAGGTTGGTTCGTCAAGGTCGTCGAATATTGTAATGCTTGGTGCTGCTTCGCCTTTTATCGATATCGAGTTTAGCGATCTTGAAGATGGCGTTCGTAAACTCTTCGGAAGCAAGGGTGCCGAGGTGGTTGAGGTAAATATAAAAGCGCTTAGGGCTGGCCGCGAATTCTCACAAGAATATATGAAGTAAATATTCTTTTCTGAAAACTATTCCAACAACCCTAAATCCTTAGTAATAAGGATTTAGGGTTATTTTTTTTAACTGCAAGGCTGAAAAATGAAGCGAAGGTGTCTTACCATCTGCTTATAAAGTCTTTTTAGCCTTCATTAAAGTTGAACAAGGCGTAGCGGCAATATGTTAAGGCAGAAACATATGTGTTTTATGATTTAATATTTTCTGCAAAGGATTGTTAATATGTTTCGCACCTTGTTAATATCATTTAAACCATATGCTTCTTGTTTCCTAGTAATTATTAGTAAATTTGCCCCTTAAAGTATATTGTTTTTCTATGAGAGAAGAAAACGAATTCTTTTACGGTTCCGATGAAACAATGGAGATAGTACAAAGGTATGAGGATATGCTTAAGCATAACCGTAATTTCTTTTTTGATGTTGTTGATTTTGAAAACATTATTGAGTACTATCTAAACTCCGAAGACTCACAAGGCGCTTCGCAGGCGGTTGATATTGCATTTAGTATGCATCCCTACTCATCGGAGATACAACTTAAGAAGGTAGAGTTGCTAATTATGGACGCTAAGTTTATCGAAGCTCTTGAAATATTAAACCTTCTCGTAAAAATTGAGCCTGAGAATGGGGAGTTGCACTTTTTAAAGGGGCAAACACACCTTGCTTTAGGTGATTTAAATAGTGCGCACGAATCTTTTTGGTACGCTACAAATAATTATTCGGATGACAAGGTCGATCTTTTGTATCGGATAGCTTCCCTGTATCAGGATATAGAAGAGATTAACTATGCCCTTAGATATTTATTATATGGATATAGTATTACAAAAGATTCGCTTAATATACTGTTCGAGTTAGGCTATAGTTACGAACGACTTGGCGAACTCTCTAAAAGTGAAGATTTCTACAATAAGTACCTCGATCTTAACCCTTTTTCATCGAGCGTATGGTATAATTTAGGAATTGTTCATACTCGAAATGCCGACTTTTCTAAGGCCCTTGAGGCTTACGGTTTTGCTTTGGCCATTGACCCCAGTAATACCTCAGCAATTCATAATTTGGCAAATACGTACGCAACCATTGAGAAATATGCCGATGCTGAAAAAGCATTTTCTGAACTGATTGCTTTTGAACCTGAGAACCCACGAATTTATGCATCAATAGGCGAGTGTAACGAGAAGTTGGGATTCTTCGATAAGGCTCTCGAGTCATATGATAAATGCTTAGAGATTGACTCCCTGTTTTCCGACGCCCTTTTTGGAATTGGCATTGTTCATCTTAAAAAAGAGAATTTTCCCTTTGCCCTAGAGCAAATAAAAAAAGCCATAGATATTGAATTCGACAATTATGATTACTGGTTGGGCCTTGCCAAGGTGTATTTTGAGATGGGCTCTGATTTAGAAGCCATGGAGGCATATAAGGAGGCTACAAACCTTAATGCCGATGAGGTTGATGCCTATATTGGGATGATTGAGCTTTTGCTTTTCGAAGAAAAATTTACAGCTGTTGAAGAACTATACTACGAAATTGCCGAAAAATTCGTTTCTAACGCTGCCATTAAAATTCTTTTTGCTGCCGCACTTTACCTCCAAGGAAAAACGAAGGTAGCGCTCACCTTACTTAAGCAGGCCAAAAAAATAAACGTATTTACTGTTGAAGAGTTTTTAGCCGTTGTTTCCATTATCGACGACCCAAAGTTCATTCTTCAGCTTAAGTCGATATAAACTCCACCACTAAAATAATTACAATGCTACAACTATTACCCGACTTACCTATTAGGGACGCAAAACCCCGTAATAATGGTTTAACCATGGTTATGGATAAAGGGCTGAGTATTCGCGAACTCGAAAATATGATTAGCGTATCAGGTCAGTATGTTGATATGGTGAAATTTGGATTCGGAACGGCAATGGTTACCCCCAACATCAAAGATAAAATAGCAGTTCTTAAACAGAATGCCATTAAGCCTTACCTTGGGGGAACACTTTTTGAAGCTTTTATTGCTCGCAATATGTTTGATGAGTTTAGGAAATTGCTCGATACATTAAAACTTGATTTGGCTGAGGTGTCAGATGGCACACTCGAAATGCCGCACGAAAAAAAATGCGAGTATATTGCTAAACTGTCGCAACAGGTAACCGTAATATCAGAGGTTGGATCAAAACAGGCTGATGTTATTATTCCCAATGAAGATTGGGTGAGAATGATGAAAAACGAGCTACAGGCCGGTTCATGGAAAGTGATTGCTGAGGCACGCGAGGGCGGTAACATTGGCATCTATAATTCAGACCATAGCGCCAACAGCGAGTTAATAGAGCAAATAATGAGCAATATTAGTATTGACGATGTGCTCTGGGAGGCGCCAATAAAGAACCAGCAAGCCATGTTTGTTAATCTTTTAGATGCTAATGTTAACCTTGGAAACATTGCCCCAAATGAGGTAATTGCTCTAGAAACTTTACGCATAGGGCTACGAGGCGATACTTTTTTTAAGTTCCTGAAAAAGTAGATTGTTCCATTTCTCCGCAGGTTAACCTCACATTCCTATTTTATGAAGAAATTTTTATTAACCCACCTTAGTTACTCTTTAAAAGGACTCGGAATGGGTGCTGCTAACGTTATTCCTGGCGTTTCAGGAGGAACCGTCGCGCTTATTACCGGAATATTTGAACGCATTATTAATGCAATAAAATCTTTTGATACCCATGCCCTTAAGTTGCTTTTTAAGGGGCGCTTCAAGGAGTTATTTAAATACGTCGATTTATATTTTATTCTATCCCTTGGGTTTGGTATGCTAATTGGTATTGTGAGTTTCGCTCGCATACTAAAGTTTCTTTTTGACTCTTACCCAGTATATATTTGGGCTTTCTTTTTTGGCTTAATTTTAGCCTCGGTGTATTACGTAGGTAAAACAATTTCAAAATGGAGTTTGAGCGTAGCAGTAACCTTTATTATTGGGGCAGCAATAGCTGTAATGGTTTCGTTTCTTACCCCAGCAACGCAAAACGACTCGTTTGTTTACCTTCTTATTTGTGGAGCCGTAGCTGTTTCGAGTATGATTTTACCAGGACTTTCGGGTTCGTTCGTTCTGGTGCTGATGGGTAATTATGAACTTGTAATGATAGATGCCGTTAACCATGCCGATTTTGCCGTACTTTTACCTGTAGTAATTGGTGGAGTGGCAGGTATTTTAGTTCTTTCTCATGGCCTCTCGTGGGTTTATAAAAAGTACGAAAACCAAACCGTTGCATTATTAACCGGTTTTATACTAGGTTCGTTAAGTATTTTATGGCCATGGAAAAACGAAATTTACCGTGTTGATAGCATGGGAGAATTTGTTTTGAAAGAAGGTGCTAAAATTGTGCAGGGATATGATCTCTTTGTTCCAAATGCACTAACCTTAGAGGTTGGTTTTGCAATATTTTTAGGAATTACAGGTTATCTTCTCATTGCGCTAATGGAGCGAATTGCCAAAGCGAAATCGAAAACCGAATAACTTTTTTAAAACCAGTAACTTCATATTTGACTTTAATCATCTGGAACAAATAAATTTACATTAAGGCAAGTGCTTATACCAAGAATTTTGTTTTAAATAATTAATTAACCTAACTTTTTACTAATGAAAAAACACCTTTTAATTCTACTCCTCGTTACAGTTCTTTTTAGCAGCTGTTCAATTATGGACAAAACGATGCAAACCCCAAACTACCACATCGAGTTTTACAAAGCCGACTTTGAATACTCTGAGCAGGTAGTTGCCGAGGCAACTGTAACTCGGGTGCTTTGTATCGATTGGTCGAGGATTTTTAAATGGAACGCAGCAACCATATCAAATTCTAACGATGCTCCATCGGCAGATTTAGGAGTCTCACTAAATGCAGTAATTCCCATTGAGTCAGTTGTGGGTATGATCTCAACTTTTGTCCCAGTGCTTGGCGACCAGGCAAAGGGCAAGGCGAATGCCTACGCATTATATAATTTAATGACAGAGAACCCTGGCTACGATGTTGTAATTTATCCCCAATACGAAACAAAGAAGTTTATTATCCCAGTTATATATTCCAAGCGTACCGCCAAGGTAACCGCGCGTTTGGCTAAAATTAAGTAGCACAGTTTTTAAACTTGCAATAATGTCGAAAAGGATAATCACCACATATTTCCTCGTATTTCTTTCGTTTGCATTTGCCGCAGGGCAGGGTTGCGACGTAAAACAGCGAAGTTTTAATGCTGGCGAGGTAATTACCTACAGGGCTGTTTATAATTGGGGCTTTATATGGATTAATGCTGGTGATGTTGAATTTAGAGTTGACGACACGCTATACCAAGGAAAATCGGCACTACATCTGAAATCAACGGGCTGGAGTTTAAAAAAATACGATTGGATTTTTAAGGTACGCGACAGGTTTGAGTCAATAGTGAACCCACAAACCCTAAAACCATTTTGGTTTGAGCGTGATACTTACGAAGGCGGATACAAAGCATTCAACAGGTATAATTTTGATTATGCACAACAAATGCTCGATGTAGTTTCTCATAACTCTGATAGACCCTATAAAAAGGAAGTTTTGCCCTTAAAAACCTGTACTTTTGATGTGCTTAGCGCAATATATTTCTGTCGCACGCTCGATTTTAACAGTTTCTCCAAGGATGAGAAAATTCCTTTAACGATGGCCATTGATAACGAGATTTTCGATTTGTTTATTCGTTACAAAGGGAAGGAGCAACTCAAAACTCGGGATGGAGAGGTGTTTAATACAATCCGTTTTTCGGTGTTGCTTGTAAAGGGAACAATTTTTAAGGGGGGAGAGGATATGGAGATATGGGTTACCGATGATGCTAACAGGATTCCTGTTTTGGTTGAGGCTAAAATATTAGTTGGCTCTGTTAAGGCAGTCCTTTCAGGAGTAGAGGGCTTATCAAATCCTATGACGGCAAAAGTTCAGTAGCTTGTGAATTGTATTTTTTGCTTTTTAGTATAACTTTGAAACATCTTTATGATTATTATACCAAAATTTTTCAACTAACTAATACCCTAAAAAATGAAACTAAAAACAAGATTAATTAAACAGGTTTTTACCTTGTTTATGGCTTTAAGCCTACCATTTATTGCTCTTTCAGCTTCGGATGTAACCCTAAAACTAAACCTAAGTAAAGGCGACCAAGCAAAATTTAGCTCATCCACTGAGCAGGTAATTACCCAAACTGTAAGCGGTATGCAGCAGGTTATAAACCAGAATCAGGTTTATGAGTACACCATTGCAGTAACCGAGAAGAAAGACAATGGCAATATAATGGCAACAATTACTTTCGACCGTGTAGCAATGGAGTTAAAGATGCAAGGAATGGAAATGCAGTTCGATTCAAACGATGAGTCTGATGCGCCACTTGCTAACCCCCAGTTTATTGTGTTTAAAGCTATGGTAAACCAAAGCGTTGGTGCAATAATTTCACCCCTTGGAGAGATAGTTGAAGTTACTGATGTAGATAAGTTGCGTGAGAAAATGACTGATGGTCAGGCGCAGCTTGAGCAAATGGTAAATTCATTGGTTAATGAAGAGTTAGTAAAACAAATTTTCGAAGGTGCTTTTTTAGCGTTTCCTACAAAAAAACTTAAGACAAATGATTCGTGGTCTGAAAGCAAGAGTATCGAAAACCAATTTACTCTTAACACTATGTCTTCATATACCGTTAAGGCGATTACAAACGATGAGGTTAATCTTTCGGTATCATCTACTTTGGCAACGGTTCCCGGAAATAAAAGCAACTTACAGGGTATGGAGGTAACCTATAACCTATTTGGCACAATAAATGGCAGTATTGTTGTTGATAAGGCTAAGGGTTTTGTAACAGAATCTGTTCTAGAGCAAAATATTAACGGAAGTATTGCTGGCGATATGATGGGACAAAAGTTAGATATCCCTATGTCAATAGCTTCCAAAACAACTACTAAGAAGATTAAGTAAATTAAGCTAGGTTTAAAAGAAGTAAAAAAGGATTCCATATATTATGGAATCCTTTTTTTATGGCTTTCGACAAGTATAGCTAATTACTCCTGTCGATTTAAAAAAGTTTAAACGCAAGTCCGAATTCTATATAATCGGCGTAGTTTAGGTGTGTTTTAAGCGCAACGTGTGCCCACAACCCATTGGTAAATTTGTATCGTAATCCTACCCGCTGGTAAACCCATTGGTTATTAATGGCCCCACTCAGATTATGGTAATAGCCTCCAAAATGTAGTATCAGCGACAACCTATCCAGAATAAGTTCTGCATTAATAGCTATTCCCAGCTTGGTTAGTTCCCAATTTGAATTGTACAAAATATTATTGTTCTGTAAAATTAAACTGTGTGAATCATCGTACATAAAATCTAGTGAGGTGCCGACCCTGAAAAGTGGCAACCATACCTGGCGGCTATACTCAATTGAGCCAGATGCCACCCCAAATTTGGGTCCATTAAACCCTGTTGCTTCTTTTACCGAACCCGATGTAACCAGTAAAATGCGATGTTTCTCATCTTTAACTATGTTTTGCACAGTCTCTTCAGGTTTTAAATTAAAGTTACCATACTGAACTCCAAGTGATAGCAAGGTGTAGTTAAGCCCGTAGTTGGGCTTTTTTATGCTGCCGTTTGAGAAATGGGCAATATGCGCTCCACCGCTTAATTTTAGGTTATTGTTTACACAATATGAAACACTAAAACCAAGGTCTATATTCACATTTATATGGGTTGATATGGCTGTGTTTAGACTATTGCTAACTGGGTGATAAATTTTGGGTAAATAACTCAGGCCTGAGCCTACGAAGAAATCAGAAGAACATTTTTCACCAAGGCTGAAAACTGGTATTTTAATAAATGGGGAGATGGTATGGGAATAGCCCAAAATATTATGATGACCTAAATCCATCAACATATATGAGATACCCACCTTTGGGTAGCGATAAATACTATGCCACAGTTTGCTGCCACTGCTGTTAAGTATGTAAGATAACTTTACTGATTGGGCTGGGGTTTGTTTTAAGTAAGCCATTTCTTGGTGGTGGTACTGTGAATATCCCCAGTACACATCAAGTGCAACCGATTGGCCTTGAGTAGCCCAATCTGAATTAGAATTCTGACCAAGTGCTTGAACACCAGAGCAAAAAACAAAACACAAAATGATAGCAAAACACTTCATATAGTAGGTGTGGTGTAGATAGTGTCAGCAAGAAAATCCCAGATATTTATGTCTTTGATAAGGAAACTCCAAAGACAAGGCTTTCGAAGTTTTTGAAACCAAGGAGTTTAGTAATTGTAAATGGCTGTTTCAAAAACGAGAGTAACGAAGTATTTGGCGTTTTCTTGCAAAGACTAGCTAGCTAAGGTAACTTTTTATTTAAAAAAGCAGCCCGTTTAAGGCTGCTTCATCTATATAAAAAAACACTTTAATTTTAATTACTGAATAAGGATTCGTTTTGAGGTTTTATTTTTTGATGTTTGTATGGAAACTATATAGATTCCGTTGGTAATGTGGTTCGGTATACTCCAAGTGAACGTATTTTGCCCTGGTTGAGCAAAACCATTGAATATTGTTGAAAGAAGCCTTCCGCTTGTATCGTAAAGTTTAATGTTAATTGCTTCTTTCACTTCCGAGCGAATAGAAATATTTAGATCGTGTCTGGCTGGGTTTGGCCAAAGGTTTATATCTAGGGTGCTACTGTTTGGTTTTACAATTGGTACGTCTACAATGTAATCTTTCCGGTTAATGTAAGCTGTGGTATACATACGGTACTCGCTGGGCGATATGCTAAAGGTTTGATTTTGCTCGTTAATGTTAATCTCGGTTTGGGTAAAGTACTCGTACCAAACACCGGTATTGGGGAAATTAACTGATATATTCTTAGTAGAAACATCGAAATTACCTGCTATTACAACATTCATATCATTATGTAGTAGGCTAATGGTTTTACCTGCTCCTGATAATGAAACCGAGAAGTTATTAGTATTAAATACCGAATAATTTTTTCGTAAGGCATTAAGCTCAGCCCAAGTGCTGTATACGCTCCGTCGGCTATCATTGTCAAAATACTCCCAGTGTATTGGTTTCCTTCCAGTCCGTCCGTTTTGATCAATGGGAATATCGTAACCTAATTCACCAAACTGCCATACCATTTTTGGCCCTGGAATAGTGAAAAAGAAAGCTCCAACAAGTTTTTGCCTTTGAAGCGCAATGCCAATATTTTTTACATTATGGTCGGGGTTTGAACTGTTGCCGTAGGTTATATTTTTGTACATCATCCTCTCCTCGTCGTGGCTCTCCATATATCCCACTAGGTGAGGAACGCTCCAGCCTCGTTGTTTATATGAAACTCCACTAAAATTAGAGTTAGTAAGCCAACCCATGCTTGCCTCGTTATAGCTATGGCTCATATTTCCCCAAATAAGCATACCAAGCCCTTCGTTACTTCGATATTGAGCCAGCTCCTTTTCCTCGCTGTTTTCGGTAAAGTGCTCAAGTATTACGTAAGCATCGGGGTTTACGCTCCATATGTAATCGGCATAACGTTTTAGTATTGCAATACGCTCACTGTTGTAGCCCCAGCCCTCGTCGGAAGAGGTTTTGTTTGTGAAACCTTTAGTAAAGTCGAGCCTAAAGCCATCAACTTTAAACTCAGCCAACCAGTATGCTGCAACTCTATCAATTAAATTTTCGGTATAGGGGCTTAGATGGTTAAAGTCGAAACCCCAGCAGTAGGGTGGGTGAGGACAGGTTTGATTGTACCAAGGGTTATCGGCAGTGGGCTGTCCCCATTCGCCAGCATTCTCATCAAAATACATCTGCACAAAAGGCGATTGCCCAAATGAGTGGTTAAGCACCATATCAATAATAACTGCAATCCCCCTTTTATGGCATTCGTCAATAAACTGTTTGTAGTTATTAATTGTGCCATAAGCCTTATCGGGGGCAAAGTAAAAACTTGGGTTATAGCCCCAGCTATCGTTTCCCTCAAACTCGTTTATTGGCATAAGTTCAATGGCGTTTACGCCAAGTGTTTCTAGGTAGTCGAGTTTTTCGATTACCGTTTTAATATCATCATCTACCACAAAATCGCGAATGTGCAGTTCATAAATAATTAAGTCGGATTTGGCAGGGGGTATATAGCCATCAGCCTCCCATGTAAAATCGTTGGTGTTTATTTGAAATACCGAGGCAATGCCCGATGTTTTTCCATCCGGGTATTCAATAAGATTAGGGTAATTGGTACTGCTGATATATTTGTCGTTCCAAGGGTCGCTAATTTTATTGGTGTATGGGTCGGCAATTTTCAGTTCACCATCAATCCAATATTGGTAAACATACTCTTTGCTCGCATCCAAATTGCTTAGAGTAACCCAATAGTGTGTTCCATCGGGTGTTCTATACATAAAGCAATCCTCGTCCAGCAACCAGTTGCTAAAGTCACCAATGGCAAATACAAATTCTTTTTTAGCAGCGGGGTCTTGTAGCACCAGCGTTACGCTACTATTATCAATTACGTTTACGCCAGGCTTCACGCCCTCTGGCAAATTGGCAACGGGGATGTTGCCACGTACAAAAAAGTAGGCTGAGTCAGCAACTTCTTTTGTACCATCGCTCGCAATTGCTTTAACCCATTGTAGTCCATAGCTATCTATAGAGTGAGAGTACGAAATTTCGCTTTCTACAGTTGAAGTAACTTCAGCATTATTTATATAAAGTGTTAAATTTGAAGCAGAGTTTGCGCTTGCGTTTATACTAACGGTCGACTCATAGTTAAAGAAGGGTTTTTCAGGAGTGGGGTTGTTTATGTGTACGGTTAGTCCTTCTTCAACAATATTTACAAATAGATCTCCAGTTTGGGGAGAGTTAGTGCTTGCCCTAAAAACAAAACACATCTGAAGAATTTTTTTGTCAGCCGGAACGTTGTAAAACTCTCTTATTGATGGTGTAATAGTTAGGGTGTATATATTTGCTGATACCCGAGTTAATTTGGGTTGAGTTGAATTATTGCCCCAGGTTCCAATTACATACTGCCAAGTTGAGTTACCTTCAGTTTTAACTCCCGTATGTGCATAAATGTCTCCAGTGTACCCAGCCAGGTTGCCATTACCTTGTGTTGCATCGAATGTGATAACCACCTCGTTGGATGCTGTTGGAAGGGCAGGAGATGAGGTTATTTGAGGATATACATATAATGCAACTCCCAAAAGACCAAGCAATATTGTAATTTTAAATTTCATTTTGAAATTTTATATTATGTAATGTTACAAAGTAATTTTTATAATTAAAGAAAAAGGTTCCTTTTATGGAACCTTTTTCTTTAATTAAAGTGTGATAAACTAATTAATAGTGAAAGTTTCTGCATCAACGTCAAGAACAATTGTATATGCTCCAGCTACATCAACCATAATATTGTCGTCACCAGAAACAATGCCTGCAGTACTACCTTCAGAATTGAATTTTGCCATATTAAATTCAGTGCTTACTCCATTATTTACAATTTTTCTAATTTTCATTCCATCTTGTAAAAGAATGGCATTTGTCCAGGTTACAGTAGTTCCAGTGATTTCACCATTATTGTCAGAAATCATCGATTGTCCCCAGTTCCAAATTGCATCGGCAATAGCTCCAACATTATCTTCGCTGACAGCAGCACCTACCAAATCGTAGTATGTTGAGGGACGAACAACGGCCCCACTTTTAACAATCTTGATAGATGCTTCATCATCTTTGCTAGCATCAATTGTTAGGTAGATGTCGTAGTTTCCTGCTTCAGTTACATCAAAGTTTACATCTCCAAAGCCATTAGTTGCAGATTTAACAAAACCCATATCAGAATTTTCTTCATCTAAGGCGCTATAACGAAGAACAGTTCCATTGTATTCTTCGCCTTTTACACTTCTGAAACCAAAACCTTCATTTTCTGCTGGCTTAAGTGCAACCTCGGCCCACTTGTATGAGAAAATTGCACCCTCGGCCACATCGCCATCAGTGGTAGGAGCGCCATCTGCTGCTAGAGCATATCCCCAACCCCAATCACTTGGATCGGTAATTGCACCCTCATTACTTTCGGCAACACCGTTTCCAAATACGTCAAACATAATTTCGGACCAATCAGTTACTTGAATGTCACCAGTTTTGTTTAGTGAAGCTGTAATTCCATCCGCTAAAGACCAGTCAACATTAATAGTATATAAACCAGATTCTTCAATATTAATATTTGGTCCACCAGGAACTAATTCAGCAATTGTTCCACCTAAGTTTGTATTTACTTTAATACCTGCATTGCCATCCCCTAAATCATAGTCTGCATCAAGAATGATTTTCCATCCATTAGAATAACGGAATTTAAACTCAGATTTTGACATAGCGATTTCAGTACCGCTGAATTTAATGTTTTCTAATCCAAAGGTTGCTTCTAAAGCTGTACTTGTTGACCAGCCACCTGGAGTTGCTGCACCAATAACACCCCAAACAACTTTTGCAATAGCAGCTACCTGTAGTTCAGTATCTATAACAACATGGTATAGACCATCTTCGGAAACGATGAAAGGGGCAGTAGACTCGGTGTAATTCCCTTTCCATAAACCTTCGGTTGGTTCTTCACCATCCAATTCTTCTCCAGTAATCTCTTTGAAATTACTGCCAGGCCCGTATACAACAGGCTTACCTCCTGAAACATGAGCAATATTGAAACCTTCGCTACCCCCTTTGACTGCAATGTAAAGTTCAATAAGATCACTTCTATCTTCTTGAATAACTTCATTTCGAGTAACTTTCATTAATCCTTTGAAGTCATATTCAGCCATTGCGGTACCTTCACCAAATACATAAAAACCATCCTCTAAAAGGATTGGGTCAGGTACTGGATCATCTTTAGAACAGGATGCAAACATTAAAAATGCTGCAAGCATTAGCCACGATAGTTTCAGTAGGCTTTTAAACGAATTGTTTTTCATAGTTCTTTAAGTTTAGTTAAAAATGGTTAGTAAAAGTATATGTTGTATTATCATTAAGAAACATGCTAATTTGCTAGGTTGGGGTTTGAATCTACTACCCACTGGGGAATGGGGAATGTATTCCATTCTGATCCATTTGCCTGTTTTTCCCACCATGCCTTGTTAAATTTTCCAAATCGAATCATATCTTGCCTACGATGTCCCTCCCAGAACATCTCACGAGCACGTTCCTCCAAAAGATTATCCAAGTTGTCCCACGCACCGTCAACAGTAAGCCCTGCTCGTGTTCTAATGTCATTAATACCAGCCACATTTACGGCTAAACCCTGCCTGAGTTGAGCTTCGGCTTTCATCATAAGAATGTCGGCATAACGGAAGAGAGGGAAATCATTGCTTAGGTTTTCCTTTGCTCCTTTTTTTACCTCAAACTTTACCACGCGCGCACCAGACATACGTATTTCTGCATCGGTATTGGATGCAGCATCCATAATAAGGGCAGGAATATGTTTTGTAAATACCAGCGGAGCATTTGCAGTGGGATCTGTAATCTCTTTCCCTTTAGAGTCGTATTGCTGACCAATTAAAAGGCCATTCTTCCTTAAGTCACTATCATCGTATCGATCAACTTGCAACTCAGTTGCTGCAAAGCCACTCCACGGTCCTGCTAGCATATCGAAGGTTAAGTTGCTATTGTAGTGTAATGTACGCATATGTAATCTGAAGCCCTGATAGTTATCCTCATCAAATGGAATAGCAAATATGTTTTCAGGTGAGGCTTCATTATTTGTTATAAATGGAGCGAGCGGAGCGCTTTCAAGGCTGTACACTCCCAAATTAATAACATTATTACAAGCATCTTCAGCTTTTACCCAGTAGGCTGGATTAACGGTGCCAGTATAAACGGCATGGTTTAAGTATAATTTAGCCAAAAGGCTGTTTGCCATCCCTTTTGTAACAGCAGTTTTTGATGTTCCTTCGTTAAGTAGAAGAATATTATCTTCAATCTCCTCAAGTATACTGTAAAAAATATCGGCTCTTGGTGTTTTACTTGGTCTTTCTTCTGCATTTAAATACGATGTAACGTAAGGAATATCGCCATAGTTATCAATTAAGAGATAGTAGTAATAGGCTCGCATAATTTTTGCTTTAGCCAAAGCAAGGTCAATGATCTCTTCACCTGCTTGTGGTTCAAACTCATCAATAAACTTGTTGGCTTGAACAATCCCATCGTAGAAAATTCCCCACATTCGGTTAACGGTTTCTACGTTATTATCCCATTCATGGCTATGCAGTACACGCCATTTTCCTCCATCATCCCAGTGCTCTCCACGCACGGGGCATACAGCGCCATCGCCAGTTAGCTCCTGAGCGAACCACCAATTTCCGCCATCATCAATCATATTTTGCAGAGGCTTATAGATAGGAATCATCTTAAGTACAGGGTCAGCTGTATATGCGTCGGCAGGCACTTTGTCGTAAAGCACATCGTCTAAATCGGTGCAGCCGGCCAGTGATATTATTGCTATTGTTATAATTAGTATTCTTTTCATAATTCTAGTAATTATAAGGTTACGTTAACTCCAAAAGTGAATGTTCTGGTTTTGGGGTAAACATTAAACTGATCCAGTCCGAATGATAATCCATCGAATGAGATCTCGGGGTCAATACCAGTGTACTTAGTTAAAGTAAGCAAGTTGTTGGAAGCAAAGTACACCCTAATGTTTTTAAAGCCAGCAACGTTTTTGAAGTTATATCCCAATGATATGTTGTCCAAACGGATAAAAGAACCATCTTCAAGGTAATAACTGCTTGGCTTTGGATTGTCGTCTAAACCTCTTTCAGCCTCATCAAGAGCCGATTGAAGTACGTTTTGACCCGGCAGCCATATTGGGTTACCAAATATAAGTTTAGTGGTGTTGAATATTTGGAAGCCATAAACAGCCCTAAGGTTAAAACTTAAATCAAAGTTTTTGTAGAAAGTAAAGTAGTTAGACCATCCCATCTCGAAATCGGGTTGTGCACTTCCAACTTCTCTCCTTTCGGCCTTCGTAATGTCCCTTGTTATACCACCCTCTGCGTTGTAGAAAAGGAATTTACCATCGGGCGAAATTCCTGCATACTCTGGCATATACCAAGTGCCAACAGGGGTGCCTGGCCTTACAACTTGTGTCCAGTTTCTGTCGCCAACCAAACCTGGTCCCGATAGCCAGCCCTCTTCGAGCTGTGCCCATTCGTACTTATCGTTCGAGAGCGATTTCACGTTTTGTTTGTAACTTGAGAATACTAATGATGTTTTCCATTCGAAGTTACTTGAGCGAACAGGGAAGGCTTGAATGAAAAATTCGAAACCTTTAATCTCTATTTCACCAACATTAGCCCAAATTCGTGGAACAGGGTTTGGCGGAACTGGAACGGAATAGTTACCAAGTAAGTCGTAGGTATTTTTCATAAAGTATTCAATTGAACCAGATATTCTGTCTCTGAAAAGTCCAAAGTCTAGTCCAATATTTAGTTCGGCATTCTCCTCCCATTTAAGGTCGGGGTTTGCTGTATGTGCAAATTCAAAGAGAATGGCATCTTCACCCGTTTCAGGATTTGGTGCATTCCCTGCCGATTGGTAGTATGAGAGGTCGTTATAAATACCAATCTCTTGGTTACCAGTTATACCGTATCCTGCTCTTAACCTAAGGCTATTGAGTATATCCACATCTTCCATAAAATCTTCGCCAGTTATATTCCACATAACTGATGCAGATGGGAACCAACCCCACTCGTTGTTTTTACCAAATTTCGACGATCCGTCTCGCCGAACAGTGGCTGTAAGGTAATATTTAGAGTTGTAGTTGTACATACCTCTTCCAAAGAATGAAATTAATCGGCTAGAAGATTTATATGAGGTAATATCTCCAGGATTAACACTTTGTAGAATAGATAAATCATGCGACATGGTGTAATCTAGAAATGGTTGTTGTCCTTGAGCAGCAAATCCTGTAAAAAAATCTTCCTGAAAAGAGTACCCTCCAACCACTTCAAGGTTGTGCATTTCAGCAAATTTGTTTTTATACATAACCGTGCTCTCGAGAATTCTAGACTCCGCATTGCCATAAGACCTCCTGCCGAAGCCTGAGGTGGTTCCAAGCCTGAGAGTTGAGGGTTCAAAGTAAAAACTTTCGCTGTCATTACGATTGTAACCCAAGTTAATACCAGCAGTTAACCCTTTAATAATCTCCAGGTCGGCTTTAAAGAAACCGTTATAGCGCTTAGCATCACGCTCGTTCTGAATATCATCAACAAGCTTAACAGGGTTCCAGTAGCTAAATCCTCTCTGAAAATCGTAGAGATTACCATCACTGTCTTTTACCGGATCGGTTGGATTACGCTGGAAAGCTTGGTATAAAATATCGTTAGCACCCCAGCCACCATATGATATGTATTCGTTTTGTTCAACAGTTCCAGACAAACCTGCTTGCATTTTAAGTCTATCATCAAACACAGATTTATCAACATTTATACGACCAATTGTTCTGGTTTTATTTGTACCAATTACAACGCCCTTAAAGTCATTATGTGAAAGAGAAACGCGATAGGAGCTGGTCTCATCACCGCCTGAGTATCCAAAACTATAGTTTTGCGACTGGCCTGGTCTGTAAATCTCATCCTGCCAGTTTACGTTAGCACCACCATCATTGAAGTTAAGGTTATTGTCTGCAACATACTTTCGAACCTGATCGGCTGAGAGTAAATCTAGGCGGTTTGCAACAAAATCGGTTGAGAGGTAGGCGTTAAAATCAATTTGAGTACCTTTTTTAAAATCCCCTCTTTTGGTAGTAATTATTATTACACCGTTGGATCCTCTAGAGCCATATATAGCAGCAGCAGAAGCATCCTTCAGAATATTAAAGGATTCAATATCCTCGGGAGCAATTGTAGTCGGATCAACACCAGGTATACCATCTACAACATACAATGGACTTGTGCCCGTAATAAGAGCCGTGGCGCCCCTGATTTTAATAGAGAACCCTGAGTTTGGGTCGCCCCCTTTTTTTGTAACCATTACGCCAGCGGCCTTACTTTGGAGTGCCTGTATGGGGTCAGTCAAAACACCTTGGTTCATCTCATCAGCCTTAATGTGCGAAACTGCACCCGTTCTGTCGCTCTTTTTCTGTGTGCCGTATCCTATAACAACAATTTCTTCAAGCGATTCGTATGCTTCAGCTAGAGTAACGTTTATAATATTGCGTGTTCCTACCTGCTCTTCAATGGTTTTGTAACCCAAAAAAGAGAACTGCAGCGTAGCGCCAGCTGGTGCTAAAATAGTGTACAACCCATCAATATCGGTTACAACACCTATTGTGGTGCCTTTAACCACAATGTTAACACCAATTAAGGGCGAACTATCTCTGCCATCGGTAACCTTGCCGGTTACCTTAATCTCTTGCGATAAAGCCATTAGGCTAAACAGCAAAGAGAAAGTTAAAAGCAATATGCTTCCTTTATATCTTTGGCCCATCATGTAAAATAGGTTTAGTTAGTAAAGTACATTCTAAAAACAAATTAGCTACAATGTCGTCTTTCGAAGTGCACTACAATTTAACACATTATTAGCGTAAAATCAAATATTAAGCGAGCTTAGCCGTCTAAAAATCAATGCAATCGTACTCACAATCGTATGTGCAATCGATTGCCCGTAAAACGCTTGTTTAGCATTCTTTTACATAAGTTAAAACAAGAAAAAAATTAAATTGTTTGTTGAGTGCGTATTAATCATTATATTTGGTACAGTATGAAAGTTGAAAATATCAGCTAATACCCCTTATATATTATAGCATATGAAGATAGCTAATGTAACAATTAAAGATATCGCTAGATTGCTCGATATCAGTCCTTCAACCGTATCGAGAGCTTTAAAAGATCATCCCGATATCAGCAAGACTACCATTGAAAAGGTAAAACAATTGGCTAAGGAAATGCACTATAGGCCAAATCCTATTGCGCTTAGCTTAAAGAGCCGAAAGAGTAATGTTATAGGGGTTGTTGTGCCTGAAATAGTACACTATTTCTTTTCATCGGTTATTAGTGGTATCGAGAATGTTGCCCAAGAACATGGGTACAGCGTAATGTTTAGCCAGTCGAGTGAGGACTTTAAAAAAGAGGTGGAGGTTTGTAATACATTTCGAAATAGCATTATTGATGGCCTACTAATATCCGTTTCTAAAACTACGGACGATTATACGCATTTGCAAGAATTCTTTGACGAGGGGGTTCCTGTTGTTTTCTTTGATCGAATGGTTGAAGGGATGGAAGCTGATAGAGTTCTTATGAACGATTACGATGGAGCTTTTCAGGCAACCCAATATTTAATTGTTGAAGGGCGCAGGCGCATTTTGCATTTTGCGGGGCCGCAAAATAGGCTAATTGGGCAGAACCGACTTAAGGGGTATATTGATGCCCATAAAAGGAATGGTGTTGTAATTGACGAGTCGCTTATATTACAATGCGATAATTTTGAAAATGCAATTATTGAGACCCAAAAAATTATAGATTCAGGCGTTAACTTTGATGCTGTTTTTACTGTAAATGATTTTACTGCTGCTGGTGTAATTAAAATTTTGGCAAGAAATAACATAAAAGTGCCCGAGGATGTTTCGGTAATAGGTTTTGGAAATGATTACATGTCCGAAATGGTAGAGCCAACCCTTACAACGGTTTCGCAACCAGGTTTTACTATGGGCGAAAAGGCTATGGAGATGCTTATTTCTCGTATAGATGCAGGTAAATCAATTGAACCGCGTATCGAGGTTTTACCAACAACTCTTATTGTTAGGGAAACAACCAAGAAGCGTTAATTCGCATTTACCTAAAAAGTATTCTTAAATTATTTTCTCATTACTTCGTCGGGGTTACCTATTCGTAACCCCTGTAACTTCTATTCTATATATTTAGGATAAGTTACTGTATTTATACGGGCTAGGTAAATGAGCATTTACACCGTTTTGTAAACCAACGAGTTTTATTGAAAAAAATAAAATAAATTACTTGAGCCGTAATCGATTGAAACAATGTTTTGCAGTATAATCAGCTAGTTTGAAGTAAATTCAAAGCAAAAAAAATTTGCAGAGAAAAGTTTTTCACCTTATATTTGACTAGCTACAAAGTTGTCTTTCCTAGTATTCCAGTTTCTCTGGAAGAGTATTTCTATATCATAATAACTAAAATATTATATCGTGATGACTAAACGACCTCGTTTATCATTTTGGCAGATATGGAATATGAGTTTTGGATTCCTTGGTATCCAGTTTGGGTACGCTCTGCAAAACGCTAATGTTAGCCGAATTTTCGAAACTCTTGGCGCAGACATCGATGCCATTCCCATACTTTGGATAGCTGCACCCGTTACAGGGCTTATTATACAGCCAATAATTGGCCATATGAGCGATAATACTTGGGGCCGACTGGGTAGGCGACGACCATTCTTTTTAGTTGGTGCAATTTTAGCATCATTGGGCTTGCTTTTTATGCCAAACTCACCCGTACTTTGGGTTGCTGCCGGTATGCTATGGATTTTAGACGCATCTATAAACATATCAATGGAGCCTTTTAGAGCATTCGTAGGCGATATGCTTCCCAGCGAACAGCGCACAAAAGGGTTCGCCATGCAAAGTTTCTTTATTGGTACTGGTGCTGTGGTAGCCTCGGCTTTGCCATATATCCTAACCGAATGGTTTGGTGTGGCTAACACTGCGCCTGAGGGGCATGTTCCGCCTTCGGTTAAGTGGTCGTTTTACTTGGGTGCAATTGCTTTTATTAGCTCGGTAGTTTGGACGGTTATTAAAACTAAGGAGTACTCGCCCCAGGAGCTAAAAGCCTTCGAAGAGGCTGAACAAGCAACGGTTAGAGAGAAAACAGGCTCCAACTCCATTATTAGCCACAAAGAACTCTCGGCAATCACTTTCCTTAAGCATAGCGTTATATGGCTTATAGCGGGCATTATTCTGTCGATTGGAGTTTGGTATTTCAGCTTAGATCCTAAACTTTTTATTGTAACTGTGGGCATTGTTGCCTTTGGTATTATACAGCTAATTGTTGGATTCTTAAAAAAATCGGGTAAACATAGCGGTGGTCTTGTAGTGGTTATAAACGACCTCTTTAATATGCCCAAAACTATGGGGCAACTTGCAGTGGTGCAGTTTTTTAGCTGGTTTGCGCTTTTTGCTATGTGGATTTACACCACCGCAGGGGTTACAAGCCATATTTACGATATGAAAATATCACAATCGGAGTTAAACCAGCTAAAAATTGAGCAACAACGACTTTTAACCGATTCCAATGCTAAAGCCGCTGATTTTAAATTCTCAGTCCTTGATCATGAAATTGATAAAGTTGAAAGAAGTTTTACTGACAAACGTGTTGAGGTTGCCGTTCCTTTGCGTTTAGTTACTCTTTTTCTGAAAGAAGGAAATGTTGACCCTGAAATCAAAGAAATTCACTACGAAAACATTTATGGCATTGATAGTGAACTGTTTGAACGTTTTATTGTTATCTCCAATGAGTATAATAAAGGAGCAAATTGGGTAGGTATTGCCTTTGCAACATACAATGGTTTTGCGGCAATAATGGCTTTTTTACTGGTGTTTATTGCAAAGTATACAAGCCGAAAAATTACCCACGCAATATCGTTGGTGGCAGGTGGAATTGGGCTAATCTCCATATTCTTTATTACAAACCCTACTATGCTTATCGTATCAATGCTGGGCGTTGGTTTAGCATGGGCAAGTATTCTGTCAATGCCGTATGCTATTCTTACAGGTTCTTTGCCATCAAACAAAATGGGAACGTATATGGGGATATTTAACTTCTTTATAGTAATTCCACAAATTTTAGCTGCTAGTATACTTGGTTTTTTTGTTGGAACAGTGTTTAATGGTGAGGCAATTTACTCGCTTATTCTCGGTGGCGTATCAATGATAATTGGAGCAATTATGGTAATGTTTGTAACCGATAAGGATGACGTAAAATAGTTCATTGCTCATACTTTTATTTAACAACCACATAATTATTCGTAAATAATAACTATATGAATTCATACCTAAAGCACGATGAGTGGTGCATAATTGAAGAAGGGTTTAGCCCTGAAAACGCTATGGTGTCGGAGAGCATTTTCAGCATTGGCAATGGCGCCACAGGGCAGCGTGCAAATTTTGAGGAGAAGTACAGCGGCTCATCATTACAAGGAAGCTATGTGGCTGGTGTGTACTATCCAGATAAAACTCGTGTGGGTTGGTGGAAGAATGGCTATCCCGAGTATTTTGCAAAGGTTATAAACTCTACTAACTGGATTGGAATAGACGTTGAGATTAATGGGGAACAACTTGATTTAGCCCTTTGCTCTATCGATGAATTTCGCAGAGTTTTAAATATGAGAGATGGGTTTCTTGAACGCTCATTTATTTGCGAAATGCCCTCGGGTATTAAAATAGCGGTTTCTGCTAAACGATTTTTAAGTATTGTTGATACTGAAATTGGGGCAATTCGATACAGTATCAAGTCGCTTTCGGCAAATGTAAACCTTACGATTAAACCATACCTCGATGCCGATGTAAGTAATCAGGATTCGAATTACGACGAAAAATTTTGGGTCGAGGTGGAGCAGAAATCAATATCCAATCAGGCCTATATTATTACTAAAACAAAAAAACTCGATTTTTATGTTGGGCACGCCATGCATTATGATATTTACCTAAATTCGCAAAGGCTAGATATTGACCCCAGCGTTAAGAGTCAAGATATGTACGTTGGCTCACAAGTGCAATGTAATATAAGTGCAGGTGATGAGCTAGTCGTATACAAATATGCCGCCATAGTGTCGAGCCTTAATTATACGCCAGGTACTTTTTCGAAGACTCTGCAAGAGTTACTAGTTAAGGCAACCGCAAAAGGGTTTGTTAAAATGCTCGAAGAGCAGGCTCACGCTTGGACTGATATTTGGGCGCATAGCGATATAACCATCGAAGGTGATGTGGCGGCTCAGCAGGCCATTCGATTCAATATCTTTCAACTTAGTCAAACATACACAGGGAAAGATGAGCGGTTAAATATTGGTCCCAAAGGGTTTACTGGCGAAAAATACGGTGGCTCAACCTATTGGGACACCGAGGCATACTGCTTACCGTTTTATATGAGTACCCACGGACAAAAAGTTGCCCGTCAGTTGCTTATATATAGGTATAAGCACCTAGCGAAAGCTATTGAAAACGCTGAGAAATTAGGATTTACAGATGGGGCTGCGCTTTTCCCTATGGTAACTATGAATGGCGAGGAGTGCCACAACGAGTGGGAGATTACATTTCAGGAAATTCATCGCAATGGTGCCATTGCTTTTGCCGTATACAACTATGTTCGTTATACTGGCGATAAGAACTACTTAGTGCACTTTGGGCTTGAGTTGCTAATAGCCATTGCTCGATTCTGGGCTCAACGAGTTAATTTTTCGGAAGAAAAGGGCAAATATGTGATGCTGGGCGTTACAGGTCCCAATGAGTACGAAAATAATATTAACAATAACTGGCATACCAATTTAATGGCTACGTGGTGCTTGGAATATAGCGATGAGGTGATTGGCTATGTAAAACAAACAGATCCTGATAGATACAAGGCTTTAGTTCAAAAAATATCGTTCAATGAGGAGGGAGAACTTGCCCAATGGAGAGAGATACGCGAGAAAATGTTTTTCCCAATTGATGAGAAGCTAGGTGTTTTCCTTCAGCAGGAAGGATATATGGACAAGGAGCAAATTCTTGTTAAAGACCTTGAGCCGAAGCACAGGCCAATTAACCAGAAATGGAGTTGGGATCGTATACTTCGCTCTTGCTTCATTAAACAAGCCGATGTTTTGCAGGGGTTGTATTTTCTTGAAGATAGATTTGATATTAATACCATTCGTCGTAACTTTGAGTTTTACGAACCTCGTACAGTGCATGAATCCTCTCTGTCGCCCTGTGTGCACTCTGTTCAGGCTGCTCTTATTGGCGACATAGAAAAGGCGTACGAAATGTACTTGCGAACCGCCCGTTTGGATTTGGACGACTACAACCATGAGGCGCGGGAAGGGCTTCATATTACCAGTATGGCTGGGACCTGGATGTCAATTGTTGAAGGGTTTGGCGGAATGAGGGTGCGAAACAATATGCTTGTTTTTAACCCATTAATTCCAAAGCAATGGAAATCGTATAGTTTCAAGGTTTGGTTTAGAGAAAATATTTTAAAGGTAATGGTTAACGATAGCGATATAGTTATTACAAATGAGTCGGGGCCCTCGCTTTCGGTTATCGTACATAATGAAACCCAAACCATAACCTCAAAATCGAACATTAAAATTGCAAAATAAGTTAAGTTCTGCCATAAGTAATACTTAGTTTTAAAATGATAAAAAAACCGGGGTTGTTCAAACACATTTATAGTAATAAAGAAGAAATAATTCTAAGAGATTATCTTGCGCTTGAACGAACAAAATTGGCCAATGAGCGAACTTTGCTATCTTATACCAGAACATCACTCTATATGTTACTTGGTGGAATTGCCTTTTTGCAACTTCAAGATTTTGCCCAATTACGATGGATTGGATACGTGGCCATATTTCTTAGCATAATTTTTGGTATTTTTGGCATACTAAGATATTTTCAGATTCGAATCCGTTTGAAGCGTTACTATAATCAGAAAATGGATGAGCCACCAGTAACACAGGATTAGAGTCTGTTGATTTGCGCTAATTTATTAATGTTTGAACCAACTACTAATACTATGAAAAGATTTAAAGCCGGAGTGCTAACCGGAAAACAGGTACAAGAAGTTTTTGCAGTTGCAAAAGCTGAAGGTTGGGCGTTACCAGCCGTAAACGTAACTGGAACCGACACCATTAACTCGGTATTAGAAACAGCCCGAGAAATGAAATCGCCAGTAATAATTCAACTATCAAATGGGGGTGCAGCATTTTATGCAGGTAAAGGGTTGTCAAATACCGACCAAAATGCAGCAATTCTTGGCGGTATCTCAGCAGCCAAACACGTTCAAATTATGGCCGAGGCATACGGTGTTCCAGTAATAATGCATACCGACCATGCTGCCAAAAAACTTTTACCATGGATTGATGGCCTTTTAGATGCGGGCGAAAAACATTTCGCAGAAACAGGTAAACCCCTATATAGCTCGCATATGCTCGACCTTTCCGAAGAAACTTTAAAGGAGAACATCGAGATATCAGCCAAATACCTTAAGCGTATGGCGAAAATAGGGATGACTCTAGAAATTGAATTGGGAGTAACGGGAGGCGAAGAGGATGGTGTTGATAACACGAATGTTGATACCTCAAAACTTTACACTAAGCCCGAAGAGGTTTCGTATGCTTATGAGCAACTAATGAAAATTAGTCCAAATTTCACCATTGCCGCCTCTTTTGGTAATGTACACGGGGTTTATAAACCCGGAAACGTTGTGCTTAGCCCCGATATTTTAAGAGATTCGCAGGAGTATATTCAAAAAAAGTTTAATACTGATAAGAAGCCAGTTAATTTTGTATTTCATGGTGGCAGCGGATCCGAGAAGGATAAAATTGAAAAGGCAATAAGCTATGGAGTTATCAAAATGAACCTTGATACCGATTTACAGTGGGCTTTTTGGGATGGCATTCGTAATTACTCTGCCAGTAAGTTCGATTTTCTTCAGGGACAAATTGGAAACCCCGAAGGTGACCATAATCCGAATAAAAAATATTATGACCCACGAGTATGGCTTCGTAAGGGAGGGGAGAGTATAATTGAGAGGTTAAAAATCTCATTTCACGATCTGAACTGCGTTAACAGGGGATAATCTTTTTACTAACCCTTCAGGAGCAAGTTATCTTATCCTGAAGGGTTTTTTTATATCTTTTTTATGAAGAATTTTTTTGTAACTATCATATTTTTAGCAATAATGAGTTGTGTTGGTGCGCAAACTGTAAATAGGGTAGAGCCTCCTTCGTGGTGGGTTGGGATGAAGAACCAACAACTCCAACTCATGGTTTATGGTGAGCAAATTGGCGAAGCAGTGGTTAGTATTTCGTACCCAGGAGTTATCCTAACTAGTTTTGATAGGGTGCAAAATCCAAACTATCTTTTTGTAAATTTAGAAATTAACGAAAATACAGCTCCGGGGATATTTGAGATTCTCTTTACACTTCCCAATAAAAAGACTTTAACATATTCTTATACATTAAATAGTAGGCACAACGAGTCGGCTCAGCGCAATGGGTTCGATGCCTCTGATGCTATGTACCTACTGTTTCCCGATCGGTTTGCCAATGGCGATCCTACTAACGACTCTTTTGAGGGCATGGAAGATAAACTCGATCGCAACGATCTTTATGCCCGCCACGGTGGCGATATACAGGGGATAATCAATAACCTTGATTATATAAAAGAGTTGGGAATGACCGCTATTTGGATAAACCCTGTGCTGGAGAGTAACCAGCCTTGGCAGTCGTATCATCAGTATGCCATTACCGATTTTTACAACGTTGATAGGCGGTTTGGTAGCAATAAGCTATACAAGCTATTGGTTGATATGGCACATGATAAAGGTTTGAAAATTATTAAGGATATGATTTTCAATCACTGTGGCAGCAAACATTGGTTTATTGAAGATCTTCCTATGGATGATTGGGTAAATCAGTGGCCCGAATTCACTCGTACAAACTATCGAATACCTGTTAGTTTCGACCCCCACGCATCCGATGCCGACAAAAAACTTATGTACGACGGCTGGTTCGATACCCATATGCCCGATTTAAACCAGCGAAATCCATACCTTGCTAAGTATCTAATTCAGAATAGTATATGGTGGGTTGAGTATGCAAACCTCGATGGCATTAGGATGGATACCCATCCGTACCCCGATAAGGAGTTTATGGCTCACTGGACACGCGCTGTTATGGATGAGTACCCAAACTTTAATATTGTTGCCGAAACGTGGATAAACTATCCGGCATGGGTTGCATACTGGCAAACTGGCGCATTAAACCACGATGGTTTTGATTCGGGCATCCCAACGGTTATGGATTTTCCGCTTTGCTACGCAATAAATAGTGCTTTTGATGAAAAAGAAGGCTGGGATACTGGCTTACATCGTCTTTACGAAATTTTGGCTCACGATTTTCTATATTCCAACTTGAGCAATATCTTGATTTTTTCTGATAACCATGACGTTTCCCGCTTTATGAAGCGTAAGGATATGGCCATTGGTCGTTATAAACTAGGTATGGCTTTCCTGCTTACAACCCGGGGTATTCCGCAAATATACTATGGAACAGAGATACTTATGGATGGTGACGATGCCAATGGGCATGGTGTTTTGCGACAGGAGTTTCTGGGCGGGTGGCCCGACCATAAGCGCTCGGCATATACTGCCGAAGGGCGTACAAAAAAGGAGAACGAAGCGTGGAATTATATGAGCACCTTGCTCCAGTGGCGCAAAACGGCCACCGCTGTGCACAATGGCAAGTTAGTTCAGTTCTTACCCGAGAACGAGGTATACGTGTACTTCCGTCAGAACGATGAGCAAACCGTAATGGTAATACTGCATAATGGATACCAGCCCAAGCTATTAAAGACCAGCCGATTCAACGAGTTTCTTTCGTCATTTAGTAGCGGAAAGGATATTGTTACTGGTAAGAAACTTGAGAACCTTGATAAAATTCAGCTTTCGCCTCGTTCGGCTATGATTATTGAACTGAATAAATAGCTTGTTTCTTCTGTAAAATGCTCAGGGTAACGACGGTCTGGCTAAGCCGACATTCTTAACTAAACGACATTAACATAAACTTTAATAATTATTTGAATGTTAGTTTATTACAGAAGAAAACTAAACCCAATAAATGCGGTAATCATTATCGACTGAATGTGTTAGAAATTGTTTGCCATACCCGTTGTTAGCGACAAGCTATGTTTTCATTCTAAAAAATAAAATACTATGAACCGTATACAATTAGTTTTTATTGCATTACTGTTTGCATCGTGTGGTAATAACGAGGTTATTCCATACTATACCAAAGCATCCGAGGTTTATGGGTTGGCATCGGTTATTCAACTTGCCGGTGATGAAACCGAAATAATTCTTGAGGATTACTTTATGGATGTTACGCGCATCGATTCGATTGTTGCCCCTTCAAATTTCGATGTGTTTATGTCGGCAGATAAGAAAAAGGTAAGGCTAATATCTCAAAATGAGACTATTGCAAAACTCTCTGAACTAAAGGTCTGGTCTAATGGGGGCTGCTACTCGTTACTAATGAGAAAAAGCCGTAAGCTACCCGTGGAAATTACCTTTAAACCACAGGGCAAGCAACCCAAAACGGTGCAGCTTGCTGGGCAAATAAACGATTGGAATCCAGCTAAAACTAATCTTCAGAATGAAAACGGTGAGTGGAAAACAAGCTTGCTGCTGAATCCGGGCAAATACCAATATCAGGTTGTGGTTGATGGTAAATGGATGCTTGATCCAGCTAATCCCGATACGGAAGATAATAATATAGGAGGTGTTAACTCAATTTTACGAGTAGGGGAGAGTAACCCTGACTTATTACCCTTTATCTATTCCGAGGGTTGTAATAAAGAGGAAATATTCATTGGTTTCGAGAAAAAGGTTGATGAGCTATTCGTGTTTTGGGAAAACTATCGTCTTAGCCATAATTTTGTTTTCTTAACCGATACGGGAGCAACCATTACCATTCCTGCCAATGCCAATGGTTTACAAGGTTCGTATATTCGTGTTTGGGCATATAACGGTGAGGGCGAATCGAACGATTTGCTTATTCCGCTTAAGGGGCGTTGTGCTGTTACATCTACCGCGCAATTAAATCGCACCAATTTGCATACGCAGATAATGTACTCGCTTATGGTTGACCGTTTTAATAATGCCAACCCAAACAACGATTTTCCTGTTGATGACCCAGAGATACTCCCAAAGGCTAACTATTATGGAGGCGATATTGAAGGTGTTACTCAAAAGATTATTGATGGATATTTTGATTCTTTAGGCATAAGTACCATTTGGATTTCGCCCATAATTCAAAACCCGTTGGGAGCCTATGGCTTATACCCCAATCCCCACACAAAATTTTCGGGTTACCACGGATACTGGCCAATATCCTCATCAAAAGTTGACTTTAGATTTGGTACCTCCGATGATGTGCATCGTTTGTTGACTGAGGCACATAAACACGATATGAATGTTATTCTCGATTATGTGGCCAACCACGTACATAAGGAGCATCCATTGTATCGCGATCATCCCGATTGGGCAACACCCCTTTATTTACCTGATGGTACAATGAATACCGAGAAATGGGATGAGCACAGGTTAACCACGTGGTTTGACACATTTATGCCTACGCTCGACTTGGAGCGCCCCGAGGTTTATGAACCAATGACCGACTCGGCGTTATTTTGGGTTACCCAGTATAAGTTTGATGGCTTCCGCCATGATGCGACCAAACATATCCCCGAAGTTTTTTGGCGCACTCTTACTCGAAAAATTAAGGAGAACGTAGAGCCTAATCGTACTATTTATCAAATAGGTGAAACCTATGGTAGCCACGAGCTTATTTCGAGCTACATTGGCAGTGGTATGCTTAACGCACAGTTTGATTTTAATGTTTTTGATGCGGCTTCAGCAACCTTTGCCCGTACCGATGCGCCGTTCGTTAATCTCAATAGCAAGCTTATTGAGGGTTTTAGCTATTACGGATGGAATAACCTAATGGGAATTATTAGTGGCAACCACGACAAAGGACGTTTTATCTCCTATGCTGGCGGTGCTATCTCTTTCGATGAGGATGCTAAGTTTGCTGGGTGGACCAGAGAGATTGGTGTGGGTAATGCCATTGGCTACAAAAAACTGCAAATGTTTAACGCATTTAACCTAACTATTCCGGGTGTTCCCACAATATATCAGGGTGATGAGTTTGGTCAGCCCGGCGGTAATGATCCCGATAATCGCAAGATGATGCAGTTCGACAACTTAAATCGTAATGAGCAGGAAACCATTGGTATTACAAAAAAACTTACCGCTCTACGCAGCTCAAATATGGCGCTGAATTATGGTGCTTTCGAGCCGCTTTTGGTGGATGAAAAACTTTACGCCTACGCCCGATGCTATATGGATAATGTGGTTGTGGTTGTTTTTAACAATTCAAGTGAAAAGGTTGAAATAAACATTCCCTTTCCAGAGCGTTTTTCAGTACTAAAGTTTATAGATAATTTTGGTGCAACCTACTCTGTTGACGATATGGCGATAAGTGTTGAACTCGAAGGGTTCTCGTTTGAGGTATTTACTGCAAATTAGCAAAAACTGCTACAAAGTTCCTATCCAAATAGGCTGCATAAATATTTAGTAATTACGAGAATCTAGTCTTATTAGAAACTTTGTTGATTGAATTTATCTATTCTAATTATAGTTAAATTTTAAAGAACAATAATACATCTTTTAGCTCAGCAGCTTGGTCAACCAAATTCTCAGAATTACTTGCCATTTTTACAGATGCACTCGCATTTTGCTGAGCTATAGAGTTTAGCTGCTGGATAGCTATATTCACTTGATTTGCACCATTGGTTTGTTCCAAGTTAGCAGCTGAAATTTCTTGAGTTAACCCTGCTGTCTTTTCAATTTCGGGTATAATACTTACCATTAATTTACCGGCATTTTCAGTAATAGATACGGTATTCTGGGCTAAATTTACTATTTCATCTGCGGCAATCTTGCTCTTTTCTGCCAACTTACGCACCTCTGCAGCCACCACGGCAAAACCTCTACCATGCTCGCCCGCCCGGGCAGCTTCAACGGCAGCATTTAGTGCCAAAATATTTGTTTGAAAGGCTATATCGTTAATAATTCCAATTTTATCGAATATATTACGCACCGAGGTTAAACTTTCTTGAGTAGTCGAACTTACTTGTTTTATGCTCGACGATGATGCATTTGCAATAACCTCTGTTTGCTTAGTATGAGCATTGTTGCTCTCAATATTCATAATAATTTGATCCATACTTGATGAAACTTCTTCTACCGATGCTGCTTGCTCGTTAGCGCCCTGAGATAATTCTTCGGAAGTTGCACTTAGACTTTGGGCCGAATCAGACAAGGCTTCTGTACTATCCTGCACTTTGTTGATGATATGGCTCAATTCCTTTATGAAGTTTTCTAATGCTCTGTTTAGCGCTCCAATCTCATTCTTTTTATGGGTATCCTCAATTGAAATATTCAAATTTCCTTTGGCCATCTCCTCAATTTTTCGAATGGATGCCTGAAAAGGTTTTCTAATGTCTCTGTTGGTAATGTATATTGCAATAATACCAATAGCTGTACTAATAATTAGACTGACATACTTGTTGATAAAACCTGCCTCTTCAATACGAACATTTATGCCAATGAGCAGAATGATTGCAACAATTATAATTCCAACTTTCATTATCAAAGAGTCCTTAAATAGTGCCCTTAGTATAAAGTATCCAAGAACAATTCCAAGAATAGTTCTTAAGCCTTGACTAATTAATATATCCATAAGGATTAGATGTTTAGATTATTTATATTTTAAGTAAAAGTAGGTAAATTTTGTTCATACTTACTTCATACTAAGCAATATCATCATTTGAGAAGGCTGCCCGAATATTGTTATGGGAATCGAAATAGTACTAAAATCTAATCCCAACCTCCCTTAAGACCTAGACTTTACGTTATTTTTTTGTTTAAGAGCGAAGGGTTTTTGGTGTATTCCCTTTACGGTTTGATAGTATTACAGATATGCTCAATAATATCTTTGTGTTCATCAGGGTGAAACCACGCAATTTCGTTATCACGACCCCACCAAGTAAGTTGTCGTTTGGCGTAGTGGCGTGAGTTGCGCTTAATAAGTTCAATGGCTTTTTCTTGAGATATTTTGCCATCAATGAAATCGAATATTTCGCGATAGCCCACTGTTTTTAGGGCATTTTGATGACGTTGGGGGTATAGTGATTTGGCCTCATCAATAAGACCATCACTTACCATTTGGTCAACCCGAGCATTAATTTGTAAATACAGCTCGTTGCGGGGGCGATTTAGTCCAATTTTTAGGGTTTTAAAGGGCCGCTCTTTCTGTGGATTAGTTCGGAAACTGCTATAGGTTCTACCCGTTTGCAAACACACCTCCAAAGCCTTTAGCATACGTTGCGAGTTTTTTAAATCAACCCTGTCGTAATGTTCTGGGTCGAGTAACTTTAGCTGCGCTCTAACACTTTCAATACCCTCATCTTTTAGCTGCTTTTCAAGCATTCTTCGCAGCTCTGGGTCGGGTGTGGGAAAATCGTCGATGCCTTTGCAAACCGCATCAATGTAGAGCATTGACCCGCCCACAAGCATAGCCACATCTTGGGTAAGGTAAATATCTTCGAGAATTTTAAGTGCCTCCGTTTCAAACATTCCGCAGCTGTACCTTTCCGAAATAGATTTATGTCCAATCAGGTGGTGCTGTGCTGCCGAAAGCTGGCTCTGAGTGGGGGCAGCAGTGCCAATACGCATCTCCTTAAAAAACTGTCGCGAATCGGCCGAAATTATGGGCGCATTAAAATGCTGCGATATAGAAAGGCTGGTGGCTGTTTTTCCAACTCCCGTTGGACCAATAAGGATTATGAGATACTTGTTTGGCAAGTTAAATGTGTTCTATTTAATAGTAATCTTCGTCTGCGTAATCTTCCGAATCAAGGCTCTCAATATCAATTTCGTTGGTTATTTCATCAAAGTTATCCTCGTCAAAATCATCAATAATTGATATGTCTCCTAACTCTAGCTGTTCGGGCGGAGCCCCCACCGATACTTTACAATAGGGGTAATCTTTGTCCTCAGCAGGCTCGGTTATTTCAGCTAGCTCAATAAAAAAACAACGGTCAGTAAAAATATCGAAAACGTAAAGGCATCTATCCTTCTTTTTCTTCAATAAATCGCTCAGTTTAACCGACTCCATTGGAATTGCAGCAAGTCCCGCATCGTTCTCCATATCAATAAGGGTTAGTTCAAGTCCCTTATTCCAATTCTCATCGGTTATAAAGAAAGAGGCTAGCTGGTCCGAATCAAAACCCAAATCGTCTTGTATGAATTTATGGAAACTAAAAAAGGTGTAACTGCTGGGTATTTCGTACTCGCGTAGAAACACTTTTTCGGCTCCCGAAATCATTCTAAATTTATAAATCATAGGCTTTTTGGTTTTGTGCAAAATAAGCAACATATTAAAAATAAAAAAAATGTTTTACCCAAAACTAAATATTTAAGCTTGCTAAAAAATTAATGGTGTCAATACCATCGGCATAATCTGTAAGTAATGGGTTTTGTGTTTGTCCAAAGCCAATGCTATTTGGTATGCTTAAATTCGACGAAACGATGCATTGCAGCTGCTCGTTATGCCTGTCAATGTATTCGTTTACAACGTTTATATCGCTGTAATGTTGATAGTAAATTACCCCAACGGGGCTACCCAAGCTCTCGTCGGGTTTTAAAAGGGCAAAACCCGAATCGAGGTGCTCAATCTGATTCATTAAAAATATTGCTCGGTAATACTCGTAGTTATTGGCGTATTTATGATGATTTACAAGGCTTTTAAATTCTAAAAAGTTGTCAATTAGCGGGGTTAAATCATAGTCCTTGGGTATTAATAATTTCGACACGTTACGACAGCCAAGCCCGAAATAGGAAAAGATATCGGAAGCTAAGCCTTTAAACTGCTCTGCGGTTTCATTACCCGTTATAATGGCAATACTTTGCCTATTTTTCCGAATTATGTTGGGATATTTTGCAAAGTAATAATCGAAGTATCGTGATGTATTATTACTGCCAGTCGCAATAACGGCATCAAAATTTTCAAGCCGTTCTTCGGTAATGGTTATGTAATCTTTAAAACGAGGCTCAATAGATAAAAGCAGTTTTAGTAGGATTTGCGTAAGCCCAGCATCTTTCGATGAGATTTTTCCTACAAGTTTATGCCCTGCCATTAGCACGCAAAGGATATCGTGAAAACCCACAAACGGAATATTACCCGCCATAACAATGCCAACTCTCTTTTCAAATTTTGGGTTAAAAGCACGCTTTGGATATAGCGCTACCCATTGGTTAAGGCTCTGCTCGGTTAGCCAGTGTGTGGCTATCGACTTAATTGCGTACTCGCAAAATGCTGGGGTAAACCAAGGGTTTTGTTGGTGCGCCATATTCACTGCCTCCCAAAACTCTATGGTTTCCGGTTTCTGTTCATCCGTTAGTATTTTGGTGCCCAGCTGGGTAAAAGCGAGAATTCTATCCTTAATATCCATTCTTTTTGATACAAAGTTAAACTATTTTGACTGCTAAAATAGGGGTTTGACTTGTTGTATTGGTTAAACTTTACCAATAGTTTTCATATCTCTTAACAGTTTGAAGTGCAATACAGCTTTAAAATTTATAGTATCTTTGGTCATACTTTTATAATACCCCATTTAATGAAAACATTTTCTCTATTTATTGAAAACCTCAAGGTAGCGTTTGCTGCAGTTCGGTCAAACAGACTTCGTTCAATACTTACTATTCTTATTATTGCTTTAGGAATTATGGCGCTTGTTGGAATACTAACGGCCATCGACTCAATTAAAATGAGTATAAATGATGAATTTACTATGATGGGTGCTAACACCTTTAGCATCGGGAGTCGTGGAATGAATGTTCAGATAGGTAATAAAAGACATAGAACACTTAATCATCAGCATATTAACTATAGGCAGGCGAAAGATTTTATTGAACAATTCAATTTTCCTGCTACCGTTTCGCTCTCAATTAGGGCTAGTGGCGGAGCAACCGCAAAGTACTTATCAAAGAAAACGAATCCAAATGTTTCGGTTAGTGGGGTTAGTATGGGGTATTTTGAAACTGCAGGGTTGGATATTGAGAAAGGTCGAACCTTCTCGGCCTACGAGGATGAGAACGGATGGCCTGTAGCGGTTATTGGTAAGAATGTTGTAAGTCAGCTTTTTGAGAAAAACGAGGACCCTTTGGATAAGCTTATTAGTGTGGGTAGCGGAAAATATAGAGTTATTGGCGTTATAAAATCGAAAGGCGATGCCTTTGGTGGCGGTCCGGACCAGTCAATTTTACTTCCTGTTCAGAATGTGGCAACGTATTTCTCTAGACCAAATATGGACTACACCATTAATATTAAGCCTCACAACTCTCTTCATCTCGAATACGCTGTTTCTGAGGCCGAAGGTGTTTTCCGAATTATTAGGAATTTGAATGCTCGCGATGAATCGGACTTTAACATAGAAAAAAGCGATTCGCTAGCTAAAATGCTTCTCGACAATATAAAGTTTGTTACCATTGCAGCCACCCTTATAGGTATAATTACCTTAATTGGTGCGGCAGTGGGTCTTGTAAATATTATGCTTGTTGCGGTATCCGAACGAACCCGTGAAATTGGCACCCGAAAGGCTATTGGGGCAAAATCATCGGCCATAAAGCAACAATTCCTATTCGAAGCTATTGTTATTTGCCAAATGGGTGGTGCTTTGGGTATTGTTTTAGGTATTTTAGTTGGCAACATTATTTCGTTAGCCTCACACAGCGCTTTTATTATTCCTTGGTTTTGGATTGCCACTGGGGTAATTCTTTGTTTTGTGGTTGGCGTAGTTTCAGGATATTTGCCAGCTGTTAAAGCCTCAAAACTTGACCCAATTGAGGCTTTGAGGTATGAATAGGTTTTTGCGTAAAAAAAATTATGTTAGACTTTTGTTTAAACTGCGATAAAACTCGTATCGGAACGAAAAAAATATGTCGCTGCAGGTTATTTGGGTGCAGGCAAAAAGCACCCCTGGTTTTCAAATAAATCATATTTTTGCCAATATATTTTTTAAGTCAAATTATGCAGGAGTTAAAAATTTATAGCATACGTGAAGAAAAGGCTAATTACTTAACCCATGCTATTGGAGTATTAATTGCGGCTTCGGCTACTGTTGTATTGCTGCATAAATCTATTGCGGCAAATAATGGGTGGGCGGTTTTGGCTTATTCAATTTATGGATTTGGTATGCTAGCCTGCATGCTATCTTCCACTATATATCATTACGTACAGAAACCAAAATTAAAATCTATTTTGCGTCATTTTGACCACGGAAATATCTATGTGCTTATTGCGGCAAGCTATTCACCTCTTACATTAATATTGTTACGAAATGAAGGTCTATGGGGTTATGGGCTTTTTGTCTTTATCTGGCTTTTTGCCATAATTGGTATAGGACTAAATTTTGGCAAACTCAAGGCTAATAATAACCTCAAAACGGCCTCATATGTCCTTATGGGTATGTGTGTCCTCATTGCCATTAAACCCCTGATTGATGTTTGTTTGGCAAAAGATTGCCTTTCTGTTTTGTATTGGGTGATAGCTGGTGGTGTATTTTATATTGCAGGTTCGTTCTTCTATGCTTTAGCCAAACATGAGTTTATACACGCTATATTCCATGTGTTCGTGCTGTTCGGTTTGATTTGTCATATCATATCAGCCTACCTAATTCCTGTCTGAATACCGAATTTAGGCCTAAACTAACAATATTTTAATTTGATTAGAGATAGCCAGTTTGCTTTTACTCATCTAAATCGATTTATTTGAAATTTTTTAGATTCTCTTCCTGTGCTTTAAACAGTTACTCTCTTGCACATATTGCTTTATATGGGCAGGTTCTGCATTTATCGGTATCGCAAGTTTGGGTAAACGGGATTGATATGTCAAAAATTTCTGTAATTAGGCTAGTTAACCCTTGCAGAAACTCCTCCTTGAAAATGTTGAAATCATTAACAGGAATATACTTGCGGTTTTGGGTTTGGTTTATGGAAAAGTCGTCGGCCGTTTTGGTGGCTTTAACAAACCAAAGGGCTGGCTTTATGGGAGTATTGAGGTAAATTTCACCCAGCGCAAGGCTATAGCAAAAGGTTTGAAAAACCTCCTTGCGTTTATCAACCATACTAGGGTTAAATAGCTCAGCAACCTCACTGAATTTGCCTTTACCCTGATGTCTACCCGTTTTGTAATCGATGCTCCAAATAGTACCCTCAATTTGCTCAATTCGGTCAATAAATCCTCCTAGTTTAACCTCGCTTACCGTGGAAGAATCTTCAAGTTTTAGGTTAATGTATACCTCTTGCTCGTGGCTAATTAACTTGAAAGGGGCTCTGTTTTCATCAACCTGCAACATTTTGCGAATGGTGTAAAGCAACGCATTGCGAGCCAGTAAGTTTCTGCCAGACAGATTCTCGGTTTTTGCTTTCTCATCTTTTAAAAATATTTCGCGAAAAACTTGGTCAAGGGTGTCCTCAATATTATTAGGTTTACTTGCAATGGATTTTACCATCTCGGCACTAACCATTTTTCCAGCAAACTCCCTGTACAGTTCTTCCATTGTATTGTGAATAATTTGCCCAAATTCCAGAGCACCAACCTCTTCGGTTATTTCATCGTCCTCGTTAATGCCCACAGCATACCTAAAGTAAAACCGTAGGGTACACGAAAGGTAGCTGGTTAGCCCGCTTGGCGACAGGGTTACGTTGTCATCTTTTCGGGTTAATCTTTTAAGAAGACTGCTAATAACATCGGTTGTTTTTTCAACGGTAATGGGTAGGGGTGGGGTTAGCGATAGGTTGTAGCCAACACTTATTGTTTTGGTTTGCCCCACCATTTGCTCCATTTCAAGCTGAAGGCCATAGCGGCTCTTTTCTCCGCTGGATAAGCCCTCGGCACGACTGCTATACACGAGGTAAATATTTTTCGCCCTAGTTAGCAGGCGGTAAAAGTAGTATGCGTAAACGGCATCGTGATGCTTAAAGTCGGGTAAACCAAACGCAACTCGCAACGAGGGCGTTATAAAAGATACAGGATGGTTACGCCCTGGCAGCACATCATCGTTGAACGACATAATAATGATATTCTCAAAATCGAGGGTTCGGGTTTCCAAAAAACCCATTATCTGAAGCCCCTCAAGTGGCTCGCCAGTAAACGATACCCGTTCTTGAGCAAAAACCTTACGAAGTAGCTGGATATAAACTTTAGGAGTAACCTCAAAACTAAAATCGGCTACAACGCTTCCCAAGCGTGTTAAACTTTTATGTAACGTATACAGAAACTCCAAATCCATCCTTTGTTTTTGGTTTTCAGTATCCTCAAGCTTGTTTGCCAGCGTTTTGGCAATACTCTGACAAATGTTTAGCAGGTATTCGGTTAAGCTGCTGTTAGGCTGATGCGCAGTAAATATTGTTTTAAACAGCTCCGATTTTCCAAGCTCGCCCTCATTGGGGTAAATTCTGTTTCTCTGTTTAATTGCCGATACGGTGCTAGCTGAATTCTCAGGGTCGCAAAGTCTTATGTATGGGTGGTTAAGCAGTGCAAGCACATCACGATGGTAAAAACGGAGCACCCCTTCGCTATTGCGATGTGCGTTAATTTGAAGTCTTACTAAAAACTCGGCAAGGTTAAATGCGGGGGTCTCTTTTATGGGGTAGCCCATTGTAATATTTAACGACTCAATTTCGGGTGGAATTGCTTGTAACGTGGGTAGTAGTATATTTTCTTTTGGGAAGATAATTGCTGTTGACACATCCATTTGAGCTCCCGTAATAGCCATCTCGTTTAGTATTTTAGGAACCAGTTTGGCTTGGGCAACAGAGGATGGGGCAGCTACCATTTTTACGGTTTTTACATCGCCCTTTGAAATTTCAAATAGTTCACGTGGCAGAGCGTTGGGAAAAGTTACAAGGTTTTCGCGGATGAATAGTCCCGCTTCGTGACGAGGATTATCAACAAAAGTTGGATTGTAATCCCAGTAAAACAGTGCACTACCATCGCGTTTACAACGACGAAACAGCGCTTTCTCGCACTCGTTTAGCGCGTTAAACCCAATAAAGACAATTGGTTTTGGTAGGTTTGGTAGTGAGTTTTCATCGGCGAGTATTTCAGCAGCCTTACGGTAAACCATACCCTCGTATGCAATGTTTTCGGAATTAAGCTGTGCCTTAAATTCTTGGTAAATATCCATTAGCATTCCCCAAACGCTAAGGTAGCTCTCGCGCAGTTCCGATACTTGCCCCTCGTGCATTACGCCTAAATAGTCGCGAAGCGCTTCGGTTTGCTCGGGAGTTAAGCCGCCAAACTGCTCCTCAATATCTTTTATATCCTTTATATTAGTAAAAATCTGCTTGGGGTCAACTAAATATTTGTCAATTTGGTCGAAATCCGATAGCATAACCTCGCCCCAAAAGTAAAACGTTTCAAAGGGTTCGTTTCCACCTTTTGCCTTGTTGTATATATGGTATAACTTGCTTACTAACTTAATTCTGTCGTCTACGGTTAGGTTGGCAACTTGCTGCATTAGCTCGTTTATTGTGCTAACGGTAGGCGACCAAATGGGGCTCTTTATTAGTTTAGCTAGGTGCGTATTAAAGAATAATCCAGCCCTACGACTAGGAAACACAAGCGTTACATTTGATATATCGTTGCCGTATCGTGTAATTAAGTCGTTGGCAACCATCTGCAAAAAGGGAGACATACGGAAGTTGTTAGGTTATTGCTGTCAATACCTACAAATATAGTAAAGGTTTTTTATGCTACCACAAAATTCCTGTTGTGTGAAAACCGAATTTTAAGTGGAACATTTTTTTGCATAAACGCCGCACGAGAGAACTCGTGGGACAGCAGTGATGTTAATTCATATATTGTAGAGAATATTTTTATTGACTAAAATAAACTTTGTATATTTATGGTGTTCTTATAACCAAACGATTAACGCTTTGGGTTTACTCTACGCCAACGTACAATTCCCATTTTGTTATAACTAAATTCAAAAACGCTAACTTTGACCTATGAGTTGTAACTAAAAACGCTCTAATTCGAGGGTGTTTTCTAGTTTATAAAAACCAAAATTAGATTCAACTTTTCATTAACACAAACAAATAATATGGATTTTAACAGCATAGAGGGTCTTAAGGAAGCTGGATTTAGTGGATTCGGCAGGATGCGAAAATTTTTATCCGACCATACTTTGATGCCTTCAAGTAGAGGTGTTTATATGGTGCTTTATACTTCTAATACACCTCCCCAGTTTCTCGAAAAGGGTAGTGGTGGCTATTTTAAGGGCAAAAACCCCAATTTACCCATTACCGAATTAGCAGACCACTGGGTTAACGACACTGTGGTGCTTTACATAGGCAAAGCAGGAAAAGAGGGCAGCTCGGCAACACTAAAATCTCGTCTAGGTCAGTTTTTTCAGTTCGGTCAGGGCGAAGATATTGGTCATTTTGGCGGTCGATTAATCTGGCAACTCGAAAACTCCAACGAGCTACTGTTTTGCTGGAAAGAACTACCAGAGGAAGACCCCAGAGAGCTTGAATATAGCTTACTAAAAGAGTTTGTTGATAAATACGGTAAGTTGCCGTTCGCTAATCTTGTGATGTAGTAGTAAGTGAAAGTTGGAAAGTTTAAAAATCCTCTTACAGAAATTACTTGTAAGAGGTTTTTGCTTTTGTAGCGAGAGGCGGGCTTGAACCGCCGACCTTCCCGATTGTAAATCGGGACGCTCTAACCCAATGCGCAACATCTATCTTTATCCATTACCCGCTATAAGTCGTTCTATGTACTGCCGACTTTTCATCCGCTTAATTTCGCGCTCCCGTTTGAGCGCATCTGTTTTGCTGTCGTGCTGCTCTACCCACACCACGCACCAGGGTCTATAGGGTTTTGTTGAGGGTGTTGCGCCGTCGTTATGCCGCTTAAGCCTAACAGCCACGTCCTCGCAGCTGCCCACGTAGTAACGACCATTCATTTGGCTTTCAAGTATGTATGTAAAGTAGGGCATACCTTAAAATGAAAAGTTGAGTGATAAATTAAATAGAAAGCAAAAAACCACTTACAAGTAATTTCTGTAAGTGGTTTTTGCTTTTGTAGCGAGAGGCGGGCTTGAACCGCCGACCTCGTGATTATGAATCACGCGCTCTAACCAGCTGAGCTACCTCGCCATTACATTTAGAACTTGATAACCTCAGCGCCGACCTTCCCGATTTACAATCGGGAAGCTCTAACCAGCTGAGCTACCTCGCCATTACATTTAGAACTTGATAACCTCAGCGCCGACCTTCCCGATTTACAATCGGGACGCTCTAACCAGCTGAGCTACCTCGCCATTACATTTAGAACTTGATAACCTCAGCGCCGACCTTCCCGATTTACAATCGGGACGCTCTAACCAGCTGAGCTACCTCGCCATTACATTTAGAACTTGAT
>Ga0265293_10000561_pt1 | contig 87321 bp, 147 predicted proteins | sample Munlanlewell138R_FD_192505 | JGI IMG/M metagenome (GOLD analysis project Ga0265293, IMG submission 192505) | Leachate microbial communities from a municipal landfill in Southern Ontario, Canada - Leachate well 138R | ecosystem: Engineered > Solid waste > Landfill > Unclassified | place... | reverse complement strand
GAAGTTCTGAAGCCAACCAAGCGACGAATTATATTCTGTTGAAGACCAATACCAGTTAGCCTGAAAAGCCTCTGCTGCACCTTCTTTAAACAAAGCAATAGAAGTTTGAGCCGGATTGCCCGAAGTGTAATTTCCTTGTGGGGGAACACTGCTACTATTAGCGCCATAGCTTGTGTTGTTCGCCTGCGTAGTTGGCTTGAAATTTCTATACAGGATTTCAAGCTCATCCTTGGCAGGCAGATACCAATCGCTATAACCGCCAATAGTGAGACTACGACAAAAGTTAGCTGCTGGATGATTGGAAGCTCCTGCTGCCATCATTGCATTTGTATTTGTCACACCATCGTTAACACTTGATGTTCCTGTAGTGGTTGTTTGGGAAGTTTTCCAAGTTAATGTACCTGGGGCTTCGCCACCAAGAGATTTAGGAGCAACAACAAGAGCATAATCTTGTGTCCCTACTCTAATTCTCCCTGCATAATATCCACCACCAAAAGGCCCACCCGGAACATAAGGAACAAAAGTAGATGATGTAGTGAATGTAAGTTTTTCGCTGAACATACTGCTTCCGAAACCCCCGATATGTTGCACTTCAATTGTGTACTGTGTACTTGTAGACAAAACGCCCATTGGCACTGTCACTGAAGTTCTATTACTACTGCTATTGTTTAGTTGCCAAACAACAGAATCATCAGCCGCAAGACGTATCACCCAAGTAGACGCAACGTGAGTGTCACTTCCAGCGGGAGTTACACTAAAAGCTGAAGAATTAAATGTTGGGTTTTCGTTGACATCTACATTACTTCCAACAATACTCACTGTAGGTTGATTGATTTGTTGATTGGTAGTAGCAAAGGTAATTGTGTTTGAATATGCACTAACACCAAGAACATTGCCTTCGTATCTCACTCTTGCATATAGTTGAGTGTTACGAGGAAGGTTACTTGCTGAAAATACAGACATATTCCCGCTAGTGACAATACCCCCATCAACAATATCTGAAAATCCTGCATCTCTTGCAATCTGCCATTGTGAATTCAATTGCGTATCAATTCCTGCTGGAATCGTGGCAAAAGAAGTGGCTTGTAAGGTCACAGAAGTTGGAATATTCGTTGCACCGTTAATTGGTGAAATGATGGATGGAGTTGCTACTGCTGAAGCACCAATCGCCACTTGGAAGATTCGAGTGCTTGTATTTCTACGTACAGTCATTACTACGCTGCCCGTTGCACCGCCTGGAACAGAAAGAGTAATCACTTCGTCTGCAATGCTTGCAGTGCCAATATTTACTGAAACAGAATATGTACTGAAGTCGTCATAATCCGTAATGGTGTAAGTGTTGTTTGTTCCTGCCACTACGTTTGTAGGGCCAATCAAACTAACTGCTTCGCCGGAGCCACCATCTGAAGCGCGTAGTTCACTAATTCTAATAGTTGCCATTATTTGTATCTCCTTTTACGATGTCTGCCAGTGCGTGTTGTTCCACACAATATTCAATTCATCGTGAATATCAAAAATCACTGCATCCATCAAACCGCTAAAAGTGGAGATTTGACCACCACCTTCTACAATCACAGTGACTTCTGCACCCGGAGCCTTGTTGATAATCACACTATCCCCGCCAAGGGCCGATGCAGGAAGCGAGAGCGTCACTGAGGCCATAGCGTAATAGCGTGTATTCACTTGAACGTCGAAGTTTGAAGAGATAAGCGTGTAGCCGTTAAACACCTTCATGCCGCTAGGGTCATCAGATGAAACAAAGGCCACCATCCAAGTGTTCTCATCTCCTACCGGGTCGGTGTTAATGTTATCTACTAACGCCTTATAAATTTTCCCATCTCTGCCTTGCACATAACTCTTCATCCCAAGGTATTGAGTGAATGCATCCCACACAGCTACACCGTGTTGGTTAATGTGCGCGAGGGCTGTATCTTGCCGGTTTGTAATCCAGTTTTCATGCTGCATTGTGGGGATTTCTACAATCCACCCACGCTGAATTTTTTCATCAGCAGGCTTAATCCTTTCTCCATTCGCAGCCCAAATGGAGTTAAGGGTAGTTGGCTTCGAGATTTCAGCCATTATGTTCTCCCATTCTTATAAAATTATAGATTCTGCAAGTAAAAACAAATTATCTAATTGTTCTTCTGACATGCCTAGCGATACAGCAGCTTGGGACAAGAAAGGACTATCTCTTCGCCACTCTGTAGTGTCATTGAAAGCAATTAACGCTAAAATTTTGTCTGTGCTTTCCAAAGAATTTATATAGGCTTCAACTGCATCAAGATAGCCCGCATGCAATAGTGCAGCTTTACCTTGTGCTTTAGAAACCGTTTCAGGCACCACAACAGGAATATCTTCAAAAACAGGAGTAGCTTTAGCAATATCACCTTCTATTTCATAGGTGTAATGTGCCACTCTTTTTCCTGATGGAATTTCCACCTCTGTAAACACTACACGGTAAATTCCAATTGAAGCTAACTGTGTGTCCTGCCACTCATTAAATACCCTGTCCGGGTATTGGATGCCGTTATACACCCACCCACTAGGGTAGATAGGTGTTCCGGCTGAATTAACAAATACGCTCATACGACTCTCCGTTATTAACTCGCAACTTTATTGGCAGAAGCTAATATTTCTGTACCGCTCAATACCTTGTAAGAAATCACCCACATCTCCCCGCTTTCACCAATATCGGGAACTGAGCCTAAGAATTTCCAATTAGGGTTCCAACTCACTGCTCCATTTGCTGTCATTCGGATAACGATATCTCCTGTCTTTCCTACGTCTGCATTGCTTGGAGAAGCCATCGTTACACTTCCACTCACTGTAAGATCATGATTCAAAGAACTATCCAAATCTAGGGTAACTGTGCCAGAAGGCGAAGCTGTTGCCCACGAAATTACATTGAAATATGAAGAGGGAGTAACAAACACTGACGAAGAAGAGCCTTGTAATACGTTCTCTTTCGTAGCCGAAGTAGGAGAATAATTACCTGCTTTAGCTGTGGAAGCTGTAGTTCCGATCTGAAGATCAGAAGTACCTGCCCCAATAGCGTCTCTAGCTTCTTGTTGCGTAGCACCTACAGCCATAACAGCAGGCTTATTTGCAACGTCTGCCCAATTACCTGAAGTGGCGACAGGAGCTAAAGACGAAGATAAAGCATATCCCGCAGTAGAGTGATTTCCCCACCCGTATGCCGTGTCCCATTGCCCTTGTTTGGTTGTTGTGGGAATTGCATAACCACTTGCATAACTAACAGTGATAGTCCCTGAATTAGTGATTGGGCCACCAGCTACTTGCAGTCCCGTAGGAACGGCAACGTTAATTGAAGTGACAGTACCTGTATTTGCTGTAGCACCTGTGGCAATACCCGCAAGTTTGCTTTTCTCAGTCGTAGTGAAGTCTTCGGTTGATAATCCTTTTCCAGCTACAATATCAACTTTGCTATTTAAAGCTGCCTGTGTATCTGTACTGATTGGCTTGTCGGCATCGCTGGTGTTATCTACCAAATTTAAACCAAGATTATATTTAGCTTGGGCAACATCTGTAAGGTCTGCTAGATTCTCTTCAGCAATCAAAAAGCCTTCTAAGCCTTCTGTCACTTCTTGTTCTACGCCATCAATTCTGTTTTTTAAGTGCCTAGTTCGATCTGCTAGAATGGCAATAGGCACATTATAAAAGCCATCTACAAACTGATCTTGTTCCCAAACAGGTTGACCGCCTAAAACAGGGGTACTCGTGTCTGGAATCAATACTTCTTCTTCCCACAAGGGCTTATCTACATATTTTGCCATCTTACCTACCTATCAGTAATGTTATCGTGATACGAAGCCCATTTGCCCCCAAACACCTTTCCGTCTCCGGGCGTAATATCCACTTCTCTTTCAATGATCGTGCAAACTTGAGGAATCACTTCTCTTCCAATCACTCTATTCCAATTCCCGCCATCAACCACGTCGCCTATTGGAGAATACGTGCCAAAGCCTGTAGCTCCTTCTACACCATCAAAGGCAAACATAGCTTCAAACTTGCATTCGTATTGTGGGCTTGGGTCGTATGGGTTGCCATTAACATCTAATAGCATCGTCAAGGAAGGAACTACACTTCCATCTCCAACAAAAGTTCCGTTAAAGAAGTGAGTGTATGTAAAAGCGCCATATCCCTTTACATTAGGAACACCTTGAAATCCAAAGAATTGCTCATAATCAAAGCTGCCGTATACCATTCCCACACCTATTGGTTTGGGTAATAGAATGCTTTCATAGCTAGCAGTAGTGTTTATGTAACGAAGCAGGGCCACTTCTTCTCTTGTCAAGTTTCGACCAATCATGAGCCTAAACTTCGCTGCCCCTTCTTCCACAATATTACTTCCGTTCGTATTAAATACGAAGTTGGAAAAAGTCATTATGTCTTCAGGCGTAGCCCTTGTAACGTTCTTTGCAATTTTTGCTTTAATCAGAAGTCTATATAGATCATCTGTAAGAGTGATATTCCCTATCCTAGAAGCTCTACCATCCCACCAAGCACTACCTACAGCCGGGTCATAAAGATTCCCGTAGCTGTCTGCTTGCCACTCTCCTTCAAAGCCGAAAAAGGTAAGTAGGTCTGCATCTATCAAAGTGCGAGGTTGTCCAACAATGTCTCCAAGAATATCTAGTTGAATGCCCTCTGCGGTGTTTAGACTTCTCTTCTCCATCAAGTCTTTTAAGACCATCTGCAATTCAACACTATCAGCTACTAATAGCTGTAGGTATTTATCGAATACCGGAGCACCAATAAATTGTTCTGTTACCCTTCCTCTCGCTTCTTCTAGGTAGTGTGTAAGGTTGAATTCATTTTGCATAACTCACTCCTTACGTAATACTGATGTTGGTAATAGGAAGAATAATTCTTTGATTTAAATTAGCAATAATATTGGATGAAAACCAATTGTCGCCATCTAAGGACACTTCGAGAGAATCTACTTGATGTCCAGTCACAGTGTTAATAGGCGTATATAACCTACTAAATACAAGGTCTTGTCCAATTACAAGAGTGTCAACATATTCACTCACTGCTTGTTTAATACTGTCATCGCCGTTAGGTGGATAAGTAGCAAACCTAGTGAGGGTCATTCTCACGTAAATTTCAATCTCTTCTGGTCTAGAAAATCTAATTGTCCTTACATAGCCAAAAGCATCCAAGATATCTATTGAAGTGGAACCTACAGAAAGAATACCTGTTGGCCTATTAAGCCAAATAGCTCTAGCTACTTCTGTCTCCAAACCACCATCAATAATCACGTGGAACGAGTGAGGAGGTAAACCATTCTCATCCGTTAAGTCTGTGTCATTCTCGTATATTGCAATACTATTAACACCAGTGATGCCATACAGTGCGCTATATAGAGATTCAATGATATTGGTAGCTCTTTGGAACTTTGTCTCACGGAATCTATTTCTAAGCTCGGAATCTGTTTCTCTTGATCTTCCTACAACGGCAGGGAGTGGATTGGTGATTGCATCCCATCCAAACACCGGAGTAGCAATTGTATTGATCGTATCTGCTGGCTGTTCAAAACCACCTGTCTCTTGAGCTACAACTCTGCCTACAGCCAATACTTTTTCGATTTGCATGTTGCCCGAAGTGAAGAATTCCAGTAGTTGAAATTCTGCTTCACCTTCAATGTACAACTTACCTTCTACTTCATACCCTTTAATCGCAGAGTGGTTATCTTCAATGTCTTCTATTAACCCTTCTACAATTTCACTTGTATTGGGGGTAGGGCCAGTTGTATAACGAATGGGGAGATATGCCCCTTCTGAAGTGTGTCTGTAAAATACGGTGTATTCTTGATTTGGGACAATGCTTGTAATCCCAATTCCAACTCCATGACAACTCTCAGGTGTTAATAGGATATCTTCCGTTGTTTCATACAACTGAGAAGTTGTGCTACTTCGAGCCACACTCCCTATAGGAATAGTAATTCCACTGTTCCCTGTCACAATTACATCTGCTACAGTAGAACTATCGGGAAAGCGTGAGATACCGCCAATAGCTACTAAATTATCTAAAGCCACACCTGTTGCACTGTTAGGGTCAAAAGCCAAATACACTTGTTGTACTGCTTCCCATAAATCAGCAATGGCTGGACTTTTTAGACCAATTAACCTACCAATTGTGGTACTGTCAGAAGTATCTACAATATCGCCAGGAGGAACGAGGTCTTGAAAAATTACTTGTGCTCGTGCTTTAGAATCAGAAATGACTTCGTGAAGCCTCTTTACTGTGAGGCCATGTTCTGTTAATCCTGCCATTTATCCCTCTCGTTTAGATTGTTTAAATAGTAATGACAGACGAAACGTTTCCATCCTCTGCCTTTACTGTAAACCTACAAGAGTAAACACGAGAAGGGCCATCAAACGTAGACTGAAAAGACACGATCTGTTTAACCCCTTTCTCCATCATAATCTGTTCCTGAATGATTATGTCCACTGTAGATTTTCTTATCTTTTTTCCTAAAATTCTTTCTAAGTAGGGAACGCCATATTCCACGTTTAAAAACCATTCTTGAAAGAGAGTTTTTAGTCGTATGTATAATCTTTGTGTAACAACATCAACTAAATCTGATGTCGTAGGGCAAGCCCCATTGTCAAAGATCATATCGTATGTCCCTGTCGTATAATCTCTATGAATAAGCAAGTCCATACTCTTTCCTTTAATTGATTGGGCCGTCAGTTGGGCCACCACCGTCATTCTCTGGATGCCTATGGGATTCCATTGCAATACCATTAAGAACAAAGCTCCCATTTTGAGAGAGGCTTGCAGTCATCGTGGCACTATCTGTTGCAGAGATTGCATATGTACCAGTACCTACAACAAAACTTCCACTATTAAACGAAACACTACTTGCATTCACCGAGAAGTCGCTTGTATTGACCGAAGTAGAACTGTCTGCATTAATTTCTGCATCTTGACAGTTCACTGTAACTTTGGTAGGAGAATTGATTATCACATCTCCATTAGGCTTTAACCTTATTTCTACCTCACTACCACTACCAATGTTATGAACCAACACAACATCACTAGGACTATGGCTATGTGTTCTTTTACTTGCTTGGTTAGGAGACGTTTGAAAAGGATAAATTGGACTTGCAATACAATCCCTAGGGTCAAATGTACGCATGTCAATAGGGGCATCGGAGTGTCCCGCCCCTCTCTTCCACACTTCCAACCCCCGCATGGAAAATTCTAGCCACACTGGTTGCCCAACAGAGACAGGATAAGTGAGGCCACCTTGTAAACTAACGGGCTGTTTCAAAGGAACATTCAAAATAGGAGGCCGCTGTGTGCTTGCCTCTCCGTCTTGTGTACGGACGTTAATAGTGGGCTGAACATCAACACACAACTGGCCTAAATCCTTCACTGCTACGATAATGCCCGGAATATTCGTATAGACATTAGAAAGAGCGTAATCGCTAGATGCCGTTAAAACTTCATGTAATGAAGGTATTTGTGCCACTTCTCTCTCCTTTTAATCTATTTTCTCAGTGCAGGTGAGAGTGGAATACCAAGAGTTACCTCTTAAATCCCCATCGTGTCTCACTTCATCTACTTTGTAATATCCTGTTAAATCTTCAAAATCCAACTTAATGATACTTCCTGCAATGATCGTTGGATTCAAAAGAATCTTGAGTTTTAACGTATTTTTAGTTGCCTTAGTTTTACTTCCCTTTTTTCTCATTCGCTTAGAGTCAGGGCTAAGAAACTCAGGCCGTTCAATCAGTCCCGACATTTGCCCAATAAGAGGAACACTCTCTTTATTGTCAGAAAAAGTACCATCAATGTCGGACACATACAATACGCCACTATCAATCTGCCATTCCAAGTTGTAGTCTTTAGAAAGCTTATCTAAGTTTTGTCTTGGACTCCCCGATAATGGGTATCCATCGGGCAGTTGCTTCTTCACTGCCTCTCCGTTCATTTCTTGTCTGGTAACAGCAGGAATGTCTTTTACGATAGCCTGAATAACATCTCTTACCGTCTTACCTGCGGGAACAATACTACTCACTGTCGTATTGTTTAAGTCTGAGAATAATTCGTCTATTTCCAAGCGTGTGATAAGGTCGGTGTTTTGTCGTCTGGTGAAGAAAGCCTTAATGTCTTTCTTAGTATTAATGATACCAACTACTTCGCCAGAAAACAACTCAACTAACTCTGTATCGTAATACCCCACCTTCAAAGAAACACGAACATAATCTTCTTCTAAAGCTCTACGTCTTTCTTCTGTAAGGTTAAAGATTTCAACACGTGCTTTATTCTTCTTGTCTTTGTTGTTGCTTGTCTTTGTAACAGAGAATCTTATTTGAAGGTTTTTAATTTCCACTGCACCTTCTTCATTCCCTACCACTAAAGAATATACTCTATCCTTTTGCAGTATCATTTTATCCCTCGTAGAAATAGAATAACTGATAATACTCAGACAATTGATAGGGATTGGCTACTGTATGGTTTTGTTTCTTACCAATAGGATGCAGCCAGAAGAATCCTTCTAACTCTGTTGCATAATCAAAGAAGATTGGATATTCAGGCACTACCGCTTCCCCTAAAATAATCGGGTCGCCGTTAGCGTAGCGAATATCCATAATCCACTGTTGCATCCTCTCGTTGTAATAGAACCGTAATTTATAAGCCACTCTTTCCAAAGAAATAAAGTAGTTATAGTCAGGGTCAGGATAGAGAGGAATAGGTACATACATTTCTTCCACACTATTCTCCTTTAATTAGTTGCACGGCCTACATTGCTCATTACGTCAGGGCGGGGAGATTGACTCGTAGAAGAAGGAGTTGAAGGTACATTCCCTTTCTCCTTAGTGGGAGTAGTTGCTCTTTGTGTCGGAGTATTGTTTTGTGGATTAGGAGCATCAGCACTCTCTAACGATACAAACCTCACTTGTTCCAATTCCATATTAAACACAAGGGCATCTCCATTTTCTACAGACTCTTCTGAAGAAAACTTAACGACGATTAAATCCTGCATCACAGGAAAAGGAAAACCTCCAAATACATCAAAAAGAGTGATGGGGGTCATTCTATTCACCCATTTCCCTTTTTGCGTATCGTAATACAAACCATTCATGAGTTCTTTCATGAGTTGGTCAATCGTATCTTTATGGTCTGTTCTTTCTGATTGGTCTACTGAAACAGAAGGATTTACCTGAGGAAGAAATTGTGTAACCACCCCAGGTAAAAACTGTCTAAGCTTTCCCCCCAAACCTCCAACACTTACCGCTGAAGGTTGATCGTTATTGTTAATTACAGGGTCGCCATCTAGTATTAGCTGCGATGGAATGTTAGAAAAATCTACACTAGAAATAACCCCTGCAATCTGAATCTTAGGGTTATTTGAAATATAGTGGTCAGAGACAGACGCGCCTGCTTCTATAGGGTGATCTGTAACCCTGCCACTGTAGTTTTTCTTATATTCCGTTACAGCATCAAAGTAGATAGCTCCTGAAACAGAAGTAGTATCTGTCAAGTCTCCAAATTTAATTGCTAAAGCCATAATGCACTCCTATTTAGGGACTTGTGGATATTGAGTGATTGTCTGTCCAATCTCTTCCTCGATAACACTCTTGATAGCTTCACTAAGATCAACATCAGGTGTGAGATTTTCTACTTCACCTTCCACTCTGACAGTACCCTTAATGTTAATATCTACTGAACGATGTTGAGAGGCAGAAGATTCTCCCATTGGAGTGTTCTCAGGTACATTCCCCCAACCATCTCTAAACCAAGGATTGTTTAATATCCATTTCACTAGACCGCTAGTTACCCCTGAAGCTGCTTCGTCAGGAGACGGCATTTGTCCAACACCTAGATCAGATTGAGAGAGAATATCGCTAGATAAGATGGAAGAAACAGCGCCGCTAGTTACCCTATCTTTCGGAACATCGAAGGAAGAGCCAGGAGGGTTGTCCACTATGTCTTGAACAATGCGGCTTCTATTTGACCTACCTGCAAAATTATCTACGGTTGCCTTTGTAACCATAGTCATGAGGTCTGACATAGGTAGGTTAAAGTAGTCGCCTCTTGCAGATTGCAGTTGACCAAAAATATCGTCTTCTAAAAGTCTTTGTTCGACTAAAGACAAGCCTTCTCTTTGTGCGGCTTCGCCCGCTTGTTTCCTTGCTTCTTGACGGTCAACACCTATTAATTGAGAAGCATAAGCTCCCTTTAAATTGCCTGTAGCCAAATTAGCGTACACTGCCCCGTAGTCTTGCATGTAATACAAAACTTGAAGCATAACTTTTCCTAAGGCTTCAAACTCTTTTTTGGTTGATTCTAGGCTGATAAGCTTGAAAGAAAAACCTGCTTGGTCAACACTTTCTTTCAACCTGTCAATGGTCTTTTGAATTTCGTATATGATTAAAGGAATGTCTGTGGCGTTAACATCCCCAAACAAAGCATTCATGAAGTTATTTTCATGTGCTTTGCCCGTTAACCATTCCAGAGTTTCTTTTGGGACTAGCAACGCCGCCGCCACTAGATGTCCAGCGCGTCTAAAAGCGTCACCTAGTAAGTCTGCCATTGGGATAGAAGCTTCTACAGATTGTGTAAAAGCATCAAATATAGAAGTTAAGCCTTCTGTAGCCCCCGCTGCCATAAATCTCTTCAACCAATCTTCATTCTTTTTTGCAGCTTTTCTTCTATGATATTCAACTGTCTGGTAGAAATCTTCAATGAATGGCTGTGCTCTTTTACCTAAGGCTTCAAAGAACATTGGAAGATACTTAATAGCATCAAGTTCTCCCATTTCCATCATTTTATCTAGCTTGGCTCTATCCCCACCTGCTGCAACTTCGGCCATAATAGTGATGGCTTCAGGCATGCCTTGTTCAGCTAATTGTTGTCGAAGCTCTTCTGATTGGATTCTTCCTTTAGAAACCATTTGGGAAATTGCCCGAATAGAACCTTTAAGCTGCTCTTCATTCAGCCCCATAACAGAAGCATAATCCATAAAGTCACTGAAACCTTGCGGTAATGCGGGTTCTAAGCTAGTACCTCTCGCACCTGCATACATTTGGGCATAGAACGGGGTGAGTGATGCTGTACGAATACCTAATCTATCACCCAACTGGTTTATATATTGTTCTTGTCTTGCAGCTTCTTCCCTATCTTGGATAGCTGCCCTCATCATGATAGCTTGACCTTCCAATTCCGTAGAACGGTTGGTCAGGGCATTTAACCCGTAGGCACCGGCTACAAATGGCAGGGAGTACATTCCATATCTAAGAAAAGCCCCCGCACCGCCACCTATCATCATAGGGTTGTGCCAAGGATTTTGATTTCTAGGATTTCTAGTGGTGACTCTATCTCCACCCGCTGCCCCGCCTTGCGTTCTTCGTGTCTGTCTTACAGTGGGGTTAATACGAGGATTAATAGTTGGAGATACAACAAGCTGATTGATGGATTGTCTAATTTGATTTCTCATTTCCGTCAAGGAAGCTTGAGAAAACAATGCTCCTACTCTAATTCTTGTCGTTCGGCCACTTACATTAAGAGCATTATTGATTGCGGCAACTAAGGCTCTTTTAGAAACAGAAAAATTTGACAAACGAATACTAGAAGCAGGGCTATTACTTGTAGCCCGTAAAGCTGCGTTCATGGCACGAAGGAGAGAAGAGCGAGAAACTTGAAAATCTCGTACCTGCACTCCTCGTAAAGTGAATGAAGCTCCTGCAAGTTGTGCGGCATTAGCCGACCCGAACGCAGAACTAATTGACCGCCTCATTTCGGCCCGATTAACTTTTACTGCACCCACCGTAACGTTGTTCAAACGAATGTTTGCACCACCAACGGCGTTGTTTATCGCGGCCCTTAAATTTTTTGAATTAACAGAAAAATTGTTAATACGAAGAGAGATATCTTTGGAAACAACAGCTTTCTTCTGGAAAGCTTCCATCTTCTTCTGGATAGTGTCTAAATAGGTCTGAACTTGAGTGAGGGAATTTCTATCAATCCCCACACCCACCTGAGCATAATAGGAAGCAATAGCTGTCATTTATTTCCTCCTACCATTTCGCTTTTCTTGTTGTTTCATTCTGTGAGCCTCATCTTCTCTTATGGTCATTTGGGCGTCAATCATTTCTAACATATCTAGAAACGTTTTAATCGAATACTTGCCTGTACGAAAACTATGAAGCGTATCAATAGGAGAAGAAGAAGCCATTACCACTCTCATCACTCTCCAATCCCCTGAAAACTGTTGCAGCATCTTTCGATATTCAGGGGTATGAGCGACAGGAGCGCCTTCTGGCGATACCTCAGCTTCTTTTACTCTGAAGTATCGCTTTGCCCGTTTGGGACGCCATCAGCCCCCACTTCTCCGAAGTTAAACTCTAGAATCTTTGCAAAAAGTTCATTCAACTCTTTATAGTTCCGAGAGAAATGTTTATCAAACCACTTCTCGTTAACAGCTTTGTTGTTGTACGTTACACTTGCCAACACCACGCCTTTAATAAATGCGGCTGAAGGGTTTGTACCTGCCGTAGCGAAGTCAGCCAGCTTATTCATAGCTTCTAAGCCAAAAGAGGCATCCAAAGCGTTAATAAGATAACGATTTTCACCAACTACGTGTTCAATTTGATCTTTAGAATTCATAATGTGACTCTCCTATTACATTATTTTTAAAACAGTGAGGTAATCCTGTCTACAAGACTTCCCCAATTTCCTCCACTACCCATCGTCATATCTGAAGAAAGACAGTACATTTTCCAAACTCTTTCTGACGACTCAGCTTCAAATTCTTTATCTGCTGGTCTTTCCAAAAAGGCTTCTGTTGATTGAAAGACTTCTCCTGTGAGAACATCTTTCAGGGTGATTTCTATTCTTCCCGTTCCATAAGCTTCATCTAGCGTCACAATCTGTGAAAAGATAAGGTTTGTTGGGCTTGTCTGAGAAAGAGTGATGTCAATTTCTGCTGCTGAATTTCCTATACGAACTCTTGTATTTTTTCCTCGTATACCTTCTACGATTCGGAAACTAGGGTGCATTCTTCTTATAGACAGTCTTTCCCATCCTTCTACTATTGCTCCTCCAAAAGTCATAACAACTTCGGAAGGAGAATATTCTCTTACGTCTTGACTCATGTTTCCTCCTTACAAGAATGTACCTGCAAGGCCCAAACCCGTTCTTAGAACGTCTTCTCCTAAAGAAGAAGGGCTATCATTTCCACCTACGTTGAAGGTCACTTGAGAACATTTGATAGTCCATTCCCTCTCTTCAATACTGACAGAGAAGTCACTATCCGGTTTAGATTCAATCCAACTTGTTAAAGAGAAGAACAAACTGCTCCCAAGTTGGTCTTTTATAATCAATGGGAATTTTCCCATCTTTGTTATTTCATCTACTGTCAGCGCGTAAGAAAGCACTTGATTGCTTTCAGAACCGCTATGCAATACTAGCTGCACAGTGTAAAGGGGATTACTAGAAAACGTCCTAGTAGGAGCACCATCAGCGGAAACTCGTGTCGAGAAAGAAGGTTCATCTTTAGAAATACTAATAAATGTTCCGTCAATAAATCCACTTAATTGATGAACCCCTCCAAACAAGACCGTAACGTCTTCGGGGCTGTATGTGCCTAAAATAGCCATCTATTCTCCTCTTCCCTTTCTTGACTTCATTTTCATTTTGTTGTATATTGAAATTTTAAGGAGTCTAAAAATGGATGTATATATTAAACATGATTTAATGAGTTTAGACCGCAAATGGATAAACTCCTTAATAATCGACAAAGTTAAATACTCTACTCGTGCCGGAAAACTTTGGCAGTCTATCGTGTATAGAGCTAATCCTAACGGAAAGTTTCAAGAGAAACATCCTTCGTATATTGGCACACAAAACTTGTTTGCATGTTTTCAAGAATTTGCTGAATGGTGTCAGCAACAGAAAGGCTATATGTCTGTTGAAACTAATGGTCGATTCTGGTCTTTAGACAAGGATATTATTTTTCCTTCTTTGAAAGCTTATAGTCCCGAAACTTGTCGTTTTGTACCTTATGACATAAACTGTCTATTCAATACTAACGGTATTCAGAGAGAAGATTTACCTATCGGAGTTTCTTTTCATAAAGCTTCTGGAAAATACGCTTCCGAGATAAGTTTAGGAAAGAAACGACAATATCTAGGTTTGTATGAAACTGAAATTGAAGCTCATCAAGTCTGGAAAGAAAGTAAAATTTCTCAGATTAACTCGGTAATAGCCGAGTACAAAAATCAAGTTTGTCAAGATATTGTTATACGTCTCAAGGAAGAAGTTTTCAAACTCCAATCCACGAACTTGTATTATGGTTTAAAACAGTCCTAACATAGCCATATACACTCCAAAGAAAAGAAAGAAGGGGATTACTCCCCTTCCCCCTTATTACGGAACAGGAGTAAATCCTGCGTTAGCTGGATTCCATACTTCGTTAGGTGTAAAACCTAGTTCGTTTACGGTGTCCCAAGTAGGAGTAGTAAACTTCCCGTTACCACCTTCAAAGATTTGCATATTAATTGCATGCAGAATCCAAGGTCTTTCACTCACTTCAGTACCAAACCCAATATCAGGAGATGTACCGATAAACACGCCACCACTAGAGGCAACAGTGCGACCTGAAAGGTCTTTAATCGTGATTGAGAAGATGTCTTCGCCTGAACGACTTGCTTCGTCTAGAATCAAGAGTTGGGAAAGAACATCGTTAGTTTCGCTAGACTGGTGTAGCGTCAAAGTAACGTCACAGTTTTTCACGGCCCGCACTACACGAACGTTTGAAGCATCTGCTCCAGTGTACAAAGTAGCGTGGGGAATGATTCTGGTGATGTTAATAAAAGTTCCGTCTACAAACCCCGAAACAGTGTGTGTGAATTTGTTGTTAGATAGAACAACAAGCACAGACTCAGGGCTGTAGCTTCCAAGAATGTGAGATGCTTCCATTTATCTATTCCTTGTTAAATTATTCTTGAAAGGCTTGTACACTACATTAGTAATGTACAATGCCCTCGATTCTGACAATAGAAACTGCACCTGCTAAACGAGCTACAAACTTGAAATCGCCCATTACTCTTTGAGCGCGTTGCATTTCAGGAATTGCTAGTACACGTGGAGAGGTAACAGTGTAAGTGTCGATTGCGTTATTACCTTGAGCTTGCGTCAAGACAGAACGGATTTCATTCTCGATCATTGTTGCTCCTGCGTCCGTAAACGGAATCTTTAGGGTATTGACAAGACGGAAGAAAATTTGTTCTTGTAAACGGGCATATAGCCAATCAACAATCTGCATGGTATCTACACTCACCTTCAGCTACCTTACCTCTGCGGGTAATGTTCACACCCTTAACAGGGATGTAATAGTTGTAGCCTCTGTTTTCCAGAATAAAGATTTGCGTATCAGTGAGTCTAGAAACAGTAACACCAGGGAGAGACTTGTATTCCCAAGTGATGTTGCCCGGAGTATATGGAAGATTTCCACCCACCCAAGCAGCTTCAGGGAAATCTGCGTCTGCTGTGTTTGAGAACATAACAATAGTGCGAGTCATATTGCGAAGCTTCAAACGTTGTCCAATATCCATACCGATAGGGTCTGTTGCTTCAGTATCCACCACAGCTACAACACCATTAACATCTTGCGCAGCTTCGGTTACAACAAAATCTACAAAATTATTGGTGATCGTCAGTAGGCCAGTTGCGTCATTTAGAGCAAAAGCTCCTGCAAAGGTTTGCGTTGGAGTCCCAATAAAGTTGCCCCAATCGGCACCATCAAATGTAGATGTGTAAGTTTCGCCTGCAATAGTCAATTGAACTGTATCGCCATTAACTGCACCGTTGAGGTCATACTGTACAGTTGAAGTGTAAACAACAGTTTGTGCAGAAGTGTAAGCTAATTGTGAAGATGTTGAAGTGAAGTACAATTTGCGCATAGCTTGAATTACACCTGCCACTGCAAAAATATCATCGTCTAGGTGAGATTCGGTAATTACTGCATACCAAGTATCATCAGCGTCGATAGCTTCGTTTAAGGCTTCTACATAAGATTCCTCATCGCCAGTTTGACGGTTTACTTTGCCTACCTTGAATTGGTTGGGCTTAACATCTCCACCAAGCAGTTTAGTCGCCATTACATAGCCTGTATGTGAGCTACCAAGATCAGCTTCTAGAGCTTCTAAAGATGTATAAGTTTTTACACGGTCACTAGCAAATGCTGTAATACTGTCATCCATCTCTACAAGGAGTAGAGGAATATCAAAGGACGTAATATCCACTTGTGCAGTTTGGCGTGTGATTTGTACTTGTACAATTGAATCAATTTGTGCCATTTGTTTTCCTTATTTTTAAAAAGAAATTACTACCCTACTCCTTGTAAGGTACTTTGAATACTTCACCATTAACAGTAATGTATTCGACCCAATCAAAAGATTGTTTTGTGAAGATAGAAAATGTAAGGTTAGTGTCAAAGTTAAAACTATCTACCCACTTCGTTTCTCGTAATTGTGGGTTTCTTCTTAGGTCTGTTTTCTTTAACAAACCTAGATTCCTTTTAGCTAACTCTTCAAAACATCTTCTATTGTTAAAATGATGATGCAGAGCGGTAGCAACTTCCCCTGCTTTATCTCCGAAAACAGAAACTTGCAGATAAATGTTGTAATGCGTATTGAATTCTAGCCACTCCCCTTCGGGAACAATAAAGCTGCCCTCATCTCTCTTACCTTCTTGTTTTATTTGTAAAATATCTAATACGCAGTAAGTGTTAAGAGATTCTATGCTATTTGTTTTGGAAAAAACAACATCTACAGTGTTGTAATTCAGGCTATCTAAAATAGCCCTCATGCCATCATATAAAGTGTCTTGTAAAGGCTCATAATAGCCACCAGAGAAGGACTTCATTATTGTTGTGCTCCTCTTCTAGTTACTTTGTTTTGAACAGTATCTAACATAAATCCAGTATCAATGAGAGGGTCATTTTTACCTTTTAATCTCACGGTTACGGGGCTGTTGGCAGGGCTACTCCACGCTTCTATAATTTCTTGAAGTTCGTTTTTTAAAGTAACGCCCACTTGATTATTTACATCTGTCCAAGTTCTACTTCCCATTGCCACTTGATGAGCCAGAGATGTAAAAGAAGGGAGTAACAACTTTGCTCTAGGAAGAAATCCTAAGCGCATATAAGGTCTTGGGGGTGTGTAAGAACCGGGAATAGCACTACCCATTCCGTTTATATGTCCTTCTTCGTTCCACTTTGCGATTTGCGCTACAGGGACGCCAGAAGGATGCATTGTCGGCTCCACCCAACCAATGTTTGAAATCTTGTCTCCACCTTTAGATAGGTTTTTAGCCATCTGCTTCCACACCCTATCGTCTTTTTTCAGCTTAACTTTGGTTGTTATTCCCATCTCATCTTCTCCTACAACCCTTTCGCTGAAAGAGGCTCACGAGCGCAATACACCATCCGGTGATCTAGGACACCCATTCCATAATGCTTTTCTTTCATTACTTTATATAGATGACCTTCCCAAACCACTTTATCCGCAGCATTACCAGTTTGTTGTGATTCTTCTGCTGTCACTAAATGGTCTGTTGTATAAATCTTTATCCACTCTCTAGTTCTATCAGCTTCTGCCATCTGCATAAGCTCTTGAAACTTGACAGGTTGAACATTACCTTCAATAGTGGGATTAGGTAGAATTTCTGTTTCTTGTGGCCTACCTTTCACCATTGTTGTGATATATCTTTTCACTACAATATCAACAACGTTAGTAAGTTGAAATGTTGGCCTTGATCGTCTTGCATTGGAGTTTCTAGAGATATTAGCCACAGCCACACCCCCAACGTCTATCTTCTATCAAACAATCGTAATTTTTAACTCTTGTCCACCAAGATGAACAATGAGAAATACTCGCCAGAGGATGTCTCAGATATTCAGGGTCATGAATAAGTTTGCACACTTCTTTTGCAGAAGTACCGCCCACCCAAGGCTTTAAATCTAAAGGTAAGTTGGCTAAACTGTTTTCATCCAGAAAATCTTGTAGAGCTTTTCTATACTCTATGGAAGCGTTATTCCATACTTCTATATCTCCTGTCCTTTCCCTGTAATTAACTTGAGAAAGATAAAAGACAATACTAAATCCTGCCTGCCTTGCAGCTTTTTTAACATTCCAATTATTTAGCTCTAACACTAAATAATATTCTTCATCTGTCAGAATCGGGTAAAATACACTGCTTTCGACATCGCCCAACATTATTCTTAACAGGGCGATCTTGGCTTCCTGTTCTGGTGTAATATCTTCAAAAGCCATAAATTCCCCTATTTAAAAGAAAATAAAAGGGAAGGGAAATTCCCTTCCCTTCTTATTCACCCTCATCTACAGATTAAGCTTCGTTCCGTAGGGTGAGGATAAGATCAGGACGCTTGAGAACGTTCAGGAAGTTGGTTTCTGACATAATCTCAATGATGTCATCCTTGCGGTTGATGTACTCGAAGTAGTAGCTTTCAAGTGCAGTCTTGTTCACAGTGGACAGACGATTTGCAGGTGCAAACCAAGTCTCGAAAGACTGAGTGCCACGCGGGAACAGATATGCATCATCAGGAGCTACGTAAGGAATACCAGCAACACTTCCTCTCACTTCAACAAACAGGATACCTGCATAGTCGAAAGTACGGAAACGAGCGTCTAGAGGAGCACCAGCGGTTAGACGGTCAACCAGTAGAGGCTGTTGTTGGCTGTTTTGTACGTAGAAATAACGTTCAACAATGAAAGCGTTATTGGTCAGAGCACTGAAAAACTCAGGCGAACACAGGCAGATAAAGTCAGTGACAATATCTCCAGTTTGTAGATCGTCCTGAATTTGACCAAGAGCGCCCTCTAGTGCAATGTTAGGGGCAACAGTGGTTGAGTCTAGGTCAACAGAAACCACTTGTCGGCTAATACCGAATTCAGTGTAGTAGTTGACGTTAACAGTGCCACGTGGGGAGTAAACAGTACCGTCTTTAATGACTTGCATACGAGCCATTTCAAGCGTCAGTGCATGAGCACGACGAATACGGCTCATTTTCTCAGCACGTTTCTGTTCAATAGTTTCCAGGCCAAGTCCACCGTTGATTGCAGCTTCCCATTCGATATTTGCGTCAATATCGTTAGGAGTAATTGCATCGTCAACAGGGTAGTGAGGTACAGGCAGAGTTAGGAAATCACGTGCTGCACCCGCGATTGAAGGATTGCGCTCATCCCAATTACGGTCTTCCAGGAGGTGTTGGCCTTCAGTGGTGCGAGGAACCATGATAGTCTTCAGTCGGCCATACTTGTTTTCAAACAAGCCAAGACGATTTACAAGACCCCATGTGTTAGGCACAATGTTGATACCTGAAGATAGGTCAACTGCCTTGCCATAGGCTTGTGGGTTGTTAGTAATAGGCATTTATATATTCTCCGCTAATTGATGTCTTAAAAATTATTGTTGTTCTATTAAAGAGTCTTCTCAAGAACAATGCCTTGGTTTTGTAGAAGCTGCTTCATAGTTGCATACTGAACTTCAGTAGGTTCAAAACCTAGATTTTCAAGAATCAGCATGTCCTTTAGGAACACAGGGCCAGCTACAAAAGCAACTGAATTAAGATCAGTATCTGAAGCAGTAACAGTCCAAGATTCCTTGCAACCGTAGTTATCACCGAAGACAACAGCAAATTCGTTAGTATTAACGAGTTGACCTGCGGCGGTAACAGGGGCATAAGGAGCTAGAGCACTAGCACTGGTAGCACGGAAAACCAGGGTACCGATATTGAGCGTTCCGGCGAATTGAACGACAATCTCGCTACGGGCATAACCAACGGAGGGGTCAACTTCGTGGTAAACAAGATCGGACAGGTCTGTACGATTTAGGGTTACGAAAGGCATGTTTATATTTCCTTCTTAAAGTATTGTTGTAATTATTGCTTTACGCCAAATTGCTTTTGGAGAATTTGAACGTGCATAGGAACTTCATCTGCCTTTTCAATTGGTGCAGAATCCGAAGTTTTTTGGAAAAGATCACTGTTTTCTACAACTTCAGCTTTAGCTTTCAAAGAAGCTACAACAGTGCTGAAAGATTCATCATCAAGAACAGCAGTGCTCTTCAGGAGAGCTTCTACTTGCGCTTCATCGGACACTGCTTCTGAAATTGCAGCCTTTCTGAAAGCTTCTTTTTGTTCTTGTGCAGCTTTCTCGTAAGAAGCAACTTGTTCTTGAGCTTCCTTTAGAAGAGCTTGCGCATTTTCTAGGTCTGCCTTTAGGACTTTGGTTGCTTCGTCCACGGCCTTTTCAATTTCTACTTGCATTTGATTTCCTTTTTTAGACTTAAAAACATCTACTAGCTTTTCGTTCTTGGAAATGGAATCGAACGACTTAACTATCAGACTACGGACGCCGCTATCAATACCTTCAAGAGAGTCCGATAAAATAACTTTATTCTCTCCTTCAACATAACTAACAACACGGCTAACTTCAGTGGCCTCATTCCCTACTTCAACTTCCAATCCAGTTACGGTATATGTTGCGTAAAAGATTCCACTATTATTTGAGAAAACAACAGTGCTTTCATCAAAATCTACTACCCAAGTCCAATCGTATTCTTTAGACTCGAATTTCTTTACAGCCTCAGAAAGCTTCTCTCGAAGAGCCTCGTAGGATGCTTTGGTAACTTGTACCTTCACTCCTGATACCTTCTCAATAAGTTTGGCTGTATCTTCGTCAATCTCTGCGTCTGCTTTCATAAGCAAAGAAAGATTGCGTCCATTACTAGCTCCACCTTGAATTTCATGGGTCATAGCTAGATGTGGGCTTTTCTTTTTCTTAATTTCCAAAGCCATTATTCTTCCTCTCCTTCCGTTAGAGGCTCATCAAAGGATATATTGGTAAGTTCCCCTGTCTCTTCGTTTAGGTGTGCCATAGCACCAATGCTAACGCCACCTAAAACACCTGCCTTTTTGAGTTCCCACAAATCTTCGTTGTGGTATTTCAATTTAGCAATCCAAGTTCCCGCCTTAATAGGTTGGTCTGTTCCTTCCACTACAACATCAAGTTCTTTTTGAATCCAAGTGTCTTCAACAGTGAAATCTTCCGTGTCTTGAATATGAAATAGATTAGCCTTAACTACCCCTTCCCTGAGGTTTTCATTGAAGTTTTCACACGCCTTTTCCAAAGTTTCTATGGACATCCAATGTCCGTGAGAGTCTTTGATGTTGGGTTCGTAAACTACTTCATAGGAAATCCTTTCTTCTTGCTGTTCGGCTTCCTTCTGGATAATTCCGTATTTCTTCAGCAAGGAAATAACATCATCTTTTAAACTCATTAGTTCTCCTTGTTCGCTATACTGGAATCTCCAGCACTAGGAGAAGTAGATGTTCCTTCTCCTGTAGGACTTACCATTCCCTCTCCAGAGTTCGATTTGAAGTTGGTAGCATTAGCTCTAATGTCTTCCACACTCACCTCAATATCATCGTAAGCTGTGTTTAAGCCGAGTTTGCTATGAATGGTGTTGATAGTATCTGCATCTAATTTAATCAAACCATTAGAAGCAATACGCTGAATAGCACTACTCCAATCATTTAGATTTGTTCTCTGAACCTCTTCAAACTCAAAGTAAGGTAGATGCTCTGTAGACCATCCGTTGATTGCAAACAATTGAGGAATCAAGTCGTGATTCAGAATATCCCTAATCTCAGTCAATCTAGCTTCAACGATAGTTGCAGTGATATTTTCAAGAGACTCCGCAAGTGCAAAACTCCCACTTCCGTCTTGACCAATAATCATCATAGGGGTTAGAAGGCCAGTGACAATCTCACGGCGATAACGAGCAATAACTTCAGAAACGTCGTATGTTGCAGTTCCAGTGACACTCTTCACTTCAAACTCGAATAGCGGCTTTCCGCTGTCGTCGTAGATTCGTGGAAGAATAATCCCACTCTGTTCCCCGCTATGCATTAGTGCCAAAGCTCTTTGGAACGCTTCGTAGGTTTCTTTTTCTTCTTCAGTGGCTGTTGCTGACATATATTGAGGAGGGAGATAAATCACTTTCATCCCTCGCACATCTGTAGCAATACCTAAGGACTCTTGCCTCTCAAGTTCTGTTTTATATCTCCATGCCATGTAGACATTATTAAGAGGGGAAGAACCTATTGGGCTGTCCTTTACAGGGTCTGCCCTAAAGAGCATGAACTTTTCTCTACGAATGAACTGTGTATCAGTGGTATATTCGTAAACCTTGTTATCTTTACCCTTTGGAATATTTCTGTATTGGTGTAACCCTGTTAATCTTCGGCCTGCTGCGTCCCACTCCCATCCTGCAACACTGTCTTGTGTAATCAGAGGGAGTTCTTTAATACCGTAGAGGCCATCGTTATAGCGACTCCCCGTTCCTCTAGAACGTTTACGATAAACCTTCTCTACAGGGGCAAATCCAAATCTATTAAAGGAAGTTGCTTGTCTAATAAAGTCTGTCCAGCTATGCTCCATATCATTCATGCACGACTCGACAAATTTTGTTTTATCCCAAAGGTCTTCTTCGTGTCCCTCGGGAATCTTTATTTTCCAATTCACCTTAGCAATTTGCATCTCCATGAGGTTCAAAGAAGATGCTATAGTGGCGTCTTTCAACATGGCTTTATAAGTGGTTATACATTCAGGCCACTTTAAATCCCAATTACATTCTTCCTCGATTAACCCTGCTAAAGCTTTCAAGCCGTTATAAGATGTTCTCCCTTTTTCAATACGAAGAACAGGAATGTCTCCACGCCCTAGGGAGACATTTTCTTTTTCATCTTTTTCTGCCATTATCTCTCCTATGCACCAAAAGCAGACATCCCCCTAAACGGATTACCTACAGCAAATTTAGTGTTAATATCAATTAAATTTTTAGAAATTCCCGATAAGGAAGTTGTCTTGGAAGCTAACGCAGTGAAGGCCGTAGAAGTGGAGTCAACCAAGTCATCGTGACCTGATTCACCTCTCTTCCTTTCTCCAGTGAAAGTTTCTAATTCTTTATAATAGAAATCGTTGGAGCTTTTAATATCGTTTTCCTTGTCCCAACCACAGTTGGACAGAACAAACACTCCACCATTCTCTGCAACAGAAGCAAAAGGTCTGAATCTATCTAGTTTGCTTTTGTTGGTTTTCTCTTTCTTTGTAGCAATCCCCAACTCAGCTAATCTTCTACAAAACAACTGTGTTGCTCTTTGTGCGGCAGGGCCGGGGTCTTGAGGAATTATGTATTCCACTCCAAACGGGTCATCTTCATAGCATTCAAGAACAAAGCTTTCCCACTGCCCATGTCGTATACGGCATCGTCTTATATCATCAATAACATAATCACCATTCTTCATTTTCCGCATACGTACTGAAGTGGTATAGTCGGGGGATGGATTTAAATCTGAAACTAACGTTCCAGCGAAGTCAAATGCTCTCACTGTATACCAGACATCTTCTTCGTCTACATGGTGTATCTCTGTAACCCAATTTCTGTTGAAATAGCTGCTAGCTTCTTCCCTAATAAACCAGTTACCTTCGAGAAGTCTTGCACGTTCAACACCCTTCAACCCTCTCAACCAACTAACATATTTGGGGTTAACTTTGGACATAACAGGGTTATCTTTGACAGTTGCAGAAATAAAAGTGAAACTCAAGCAGTCTTCAGCATCTACTCCATACTTCTGAACTAACTCTTCTGTACTGTCTCCCCAAATAAAATCACCGTCTTGGAAAGTGAAGTAACGTATCAAGCCATCCTTTTCCCTGTTTGGTGTGCCGTCTTCGTTTAAATAAGGCTCCACCCACTTCCTGAGAAAATGGTCGGCATCCGGGTTACAGGTGATTTTTAGGTGGGGTTTTACGTCAGGGCAAGAAGGATTACGCATACGAGACATGATGTATTGAATCATGTGTTGCGTGAATTGAGTGCCTTCGTCTACGTAGAATAGGTTAGCTTCGGAACCTTGCCAATTAACGTCTGCTTGGTCGTTCTCGAAGTGTTTGAGATATATTTCAGCACCTGATTTATGGAACACAAACTTTCCGTCTTTTGCTCTCCACGTATACTCATCAGGAGTATACGCTTGACCAAACACACGTTTACATTTAGTTAGCATCCCGCCAGGGCCAGTCAATTGTGGAGTTGTTCTTCTAGTGATTACTCCAATAAAGTTTGGAATATCTGTATATTTTAAAAAGTCGATAACTCCAATTTCCGACTTACCACTACCTGCTGCGCCCCCGTAGAGCGTGACATCAGCCTCGCTCTCTACATACATTAACTGGCGTACCGAGCAAGGGCCAGGAAGGTTTTTAGACATTAAGCCTCCTTAACTTCTCCCTCTGCCTCAGGAGCATCTTGTTCTTCGGTTTGTTTTTCAGCGTCTTCTTTCTTTTTGTTTGTAGTTTTTCTTGCAGTTGTCTTTTTAGCAACAGGCTTTTCTTCTTTCTTTACAGGAACACCCGCAGCAACTTTAATTTCTGGTGTCTCATCTACTGGTGTATCTGCTGGAACCATAACTTCTGCTCTAAGATACAAGCCCTTAATTACTGTACAGTTATCTTCAAGAACACCCCCAATGCTTCCAAGGTATAGAAGACCCTCAACAAACTTACGAGTGCTAACAGTAGACACAATTACCTTTTTAAATTCCATGTTTTCTCCTTTAATACTTATAAGAAAAATAAAGGGAGCCTAAGCTCCCGTTTATAAATTTTAATCTGACTAACAGCCACCCTACCTGCTGTTAGAAATAGGACACAAGAATTTGCCCCCTCTCCACACATACTATATCGTCGTATGATACGGAAACAAGAAAGGGTAGCAGCCCCCTTGTTTCTTTCCCGTAACTATAACGGCCCAGGAAAATTCTTAATCTTCGTCAATAATCTTTAAGCTTAAACGTGGCTTTGGTCTAACACCCGTTGTGCCATTAGCTCTTTCTTCTTCTTGTCTATCTTTGACATCCAGTTTGTAGCTTTCTTCAGCAATCGCCCCACGTGTTAGTGTGTTGATATTCTGAATCACCCATTTAGCTGTATCCAGTTGAGACTTATCTAAAGTGCCGTCTCCTTCTATGGCTCTAGCAATAATATCTACCGCATCTGGTTCTAATTCTTTTAATTTATTCAGCGTAGAACGTAGACGACTAATGGGCCTTGAAGTGCCTTTGGGTCTTCCTTTTGGATTCCCTGTCTGACCAGCTTTCCAAGCTGTCTTGGGAAGTTCTTTTTCTTCTGACATTTTCTCTCCTTTCGGAATACAAGTATATGCCCGGAGCACCACATTAAAGGAGGAAAGTTGCAATGCTCTACGGGTCTAAATTGGTCTTTCCACGAGGACTCGAACCTCGACCACTTCGCCCCAAACGAAGTACGCTACCATTACGCTACAGAAAGAAAGAAGCCTAAGTTGACTTCAGCTTATGCCTAACATAAGCAATGTTTGGAGTTGGTAGTGGGAGTTGAACCCTACGCCGCAACCTTGAAAGGGTTGTGATCTATCCGTTAATCTATACCAACAATAAAATTATCTCTGCCCCGTTTGTGACGTTTGAGCACTTTAGAAGCGTCTATAAAGAGGCTATCTAACTAAGCTTTCACATATCCGAGGTCTTCAGGAAAACGTCTTCTCCTTTCTGTAAATTGCTTCTTCAACGTTTACACGGAAGAAGACTCAAGACGCAAGCAAACGCTTCGTAGACTTGTTTAAGGGCTAGGACGTTTATCCTTGCCATACCCGAAATCTTGTTCGTAATACATATCTATCCTTCCTTCCTTATAAGGCTTTAGGAACAACCACCACTTTATATTCTTTTCCTTCAAAGAACACTGTCCCTTGAAAGTTATTTTCAAAAGCCTCTTGAAGTTGCTTTGAAGCTTCCTTGTCATTCAAAATCTTTCTAGTTAAATCACTCATCAAAGCTTTCATCTTTCACCTCAATATAAGTGTTATTATATTTTAACTATAAATAAGTTACAACCCTATTTGATTTTTAAATAAAAAGAAAACGGGACACCCTCTTTATTATACAGAGTATATTTTTTATTCTTAAAATAAGATGAGGGTTTTAGACGTTTCGGAAAATCTTTCTGCCATACAGAATATACGTCTCCTTTATACACCGTATACCTTCCTTCAAAACCTTTCACCCACTCTTCACCTTCTTCTAAAACATAAGGAGGAAACTCTTCTGTAATATTTGAAAATGAACAATCTAAACAATCAAAGTTTTTAAAGAAAAGTCTTTTTCCTTTTATGTTTCTGCCTGAAAATGTTTCATATACAAGCCTATGGACATATTTTCTCATGACAACAGAATTACGAGATAACATCACAGACTTGAAAGTTAAACCAGAAGAAGATGGAACAAAATAGTATTTCATTTCTTCTAACTTACCTTTCTTATTAGAAAATACTCTTCCTTCCTTTGAAACGAAATATCCCTCAAATCCCTTAACAGGGAGAATATCTTCCATTCTCTACTCCTTTATTAGTATATTATATTGTCTATTCTCTTTGATTGAATTCTGTGAACATAACTTCCCCTTGAGGGCTAGGTTGATATTAATATCCCTAATCTCCCTCAAGTTGAGTCTTCACAGTAAGCATTCTCCCCGAAGCTATCCTGCTTGCCGCACATGGCAAAATATCCTAAGATATGAGACAGAGATTGATTTATCACACAATCTCCTAGGAGCCTTCCTCTCGTGATAGAGTCTTGGCACAGTGCTCCTACCGTGTACAGCGTACATTCGGCAACTTCCCTGTTTGCGCCTTGCTTTTCTTTTGCGCTAGAATTTTCATTCTTCTGAGTCAAGAACAATTGGTACAACAAAAACCCTCAGAACCATCCACTCTACAACAATTGTGCTAGGATGTCAACTAATGTACATCCAATGTTGTCAAACGTGGCGTACTTGCAACAATATGTTGTTTAGCCACATAACTCTTGACATTTATACAAGGATGGACTAAAGTACATTTTGAAAGGGATTATTTTCTTTTGTTGTTAAAGGAGGCATGGTGTACGAAGATTGTGAAGATTACGGTGTAGGTCGTCGTGGACGTAAAAAACGGTCAAATAAAACAGTGAAGGTAGTAAAGGAGAAATTTATAGAAGAGCGTGAAGGTCTTATCAAACCAATTACAGCAAAGAATGAAAATCAAAAAAAATATCTAGATTCTTTGCAGAAAAACACCCTCACAGTGGGGAAGGGTAGCGCAGGAACTGGTAAGTCCTATTTGGCGGCATCAGTGGCAGCAAACAAATATCTGCGTGGTGAGGTTGATACAATTGTTGTCACCCGCCCTATTGTAGGTATGGGTAGATCAACAGGCTTTTGGCCTGGAACGATGGAGCAGAAGATTCAACCTTACGTTCAACCGATTCTTAATACTATCAAGAAACGAATTGGGAATCAGCGTTTTGAATCTGAATTCGGGAAGTCCATTGTTATTCAACCAATGGAATCTATTCGTGGAATGAGTTTTGAACCTAAAACTTATTTACTCGTAGATGAAGCGCAAAACATGACGCCTGAGGAAATCAGAAGTGTAGTTACTAGAACCGAAGAAGGTGCTTATTTAGCTTTTTGCGGAGATGATAAACAGAAAGACATCCCCGGCGTAAGTGGAATTGTTTATTTAGCTGATCTAATTAAAAACAACGATATTCCTAGCTGTGGGGTAGTAGAGTTTTCCTTTGAGGATATTGTACGATCAGGACTAACAAGAAAATTCGTAGAGATATTTGAAACAGAAGGTGCAGTATCTCAAGTTGAAAAGAAGTATAAGGGGATTTAATGACAAATAATAAAATGTTTGATGAGGGATGTGAGTTAGACTTCGGCATTAAAGATACTTTGGAAGTGTATTGTGAAAATAATGTTCAAAAGATTTATCGCATCTTTCTAGATGAAGAAATCACAGAGCCTTCTAAGTATCGAAATGTAGTTAACACGTTAGAACGTGCAACTGAAAACGATGTTGTAGAATTCAGAATCAATACCATTGGTGGCAACTTGTTTTCAACGCTCCCAATCTATAATGGAATTTTGAGTGCAAGTGCTCGTACACGTGCAATTATTGACGGAACAGCAATCAGTGCAGGAACATTTATTCCGCTTGCTTGTGATGATGTTATTGTAATGAAGAATTCTCTAATGATGTGCCATTCGGCAACGTGGGGAGCTTGGGGAGATTTAAAATCTTTACGTGACCAAAGTAATTTTAAATTCCAATGGGCAAGAAAACTGATTGGTGAAGTGTATGAAGGTTTCATGTCGGAAGAAGAAATTGAAGACATGATCGAAAACAGTATGGAATACTGGATGTTTGACGATGAAATTGTAGAACGACTACAACGGCGTCAAGAGTACATACAGAAACAAGAGTCCCAAGAAATTATTGTTCCTGAGAAACAACTGTCAACACGACAAAGGAAAAAGAGTGCTTGAAGACATGGAGCAATATCTGCCAGAAGGAACGCCCAAAGACCTGAAGAAAAAGGTGGTGGTTGTTTCGGAAGAAGATAGACTTTCGGATGAATTTAAAGCGCCTTGTAAGTATTACATAATTGATGCTTTTGGTAATGGCGTTTATTTTAAAACTAGAAGTAGGCTGACAGCTTCGGCCCTATCTGACAAAATCTATGGTAATGGGTTTTTTACGGTGAAACAAGTTGTAAAGGCTATTGCCCGTTAGTAAAGATTGAAGTATCATAAGGCACTTTCAACTTAGGTTGTTAGTGCCTTTTTCTTTTGGAGAAACAAATGAAATATTTTACCGGAGTAGGAAGCAGAGAAACACCTGAACATATATGCGGAATAGTAAAACAAATATCCTTAAAACTATCCGAAGATAATTGGATTCTTAGGTCAGGCGGTGCTGATGGGGCTGACTTAGCTTTTCAAGGAGGCACAACAGAAGATATTACCCCTGAAATATATCTCCCTTGGTACGGTTTTAATAACCTTTATTCTACGGAAAGTTTACTGTTCCCTAAGTTTTGGGATAACTGGCACGAAGCAGAGGCTTTAGCAAGTGAAGTCCACCCTGCTTGGGATAAACTCTCAGATGGGGCCAAGGCTTTACATACACGCAATTGTTATCAAGTATTAGGAAAGGATTTAGAAACTCCAAGCAAGTTTTTAATATGTTGGGCGAAGGAGACAAAGAGTGGAGAAATCAGTGGTGGGACTAGGACAGCCGTTGTATTAGCTCAACAAAATAATATACCAATTTACAACTTATGGTATGATGAAGTTCAATCCAGGTTTCAAAGATATTTAGAAGGATGAGTATGAAAACAAAGCATAAAAAAGCATACATGGAGTGTGCAGAAGCTTTTGCCCAATGCTCCGTTGGGGAGAGACTTCAAGTGGGAAGCGTGATAGTTAAAAACAATAGGATAATTTCTTGTGGCTACAATGCGCTGCCAGAGCACATTGATGGCCCGCTGGAAGATGAGAACAACGTTACACGACCTGAAGTGAGGCATAGCGAAAAGAATGCGTTGATGGGTTTGATTAAATCTAATGAAACTGCTGTTGGAGCCACCTTGTTTTGTACGCATGCTTGCTGCAAATTTTGTGCTATTGATATTGTAGATTCAGGGATAGTAAAATTTATTTTTAAACATGAATATAGATGCTCAGAGGGATTGGACTACTTGAGAAAATATGGTGTAGCCGTGGAGAAGTTTAAAGAGAATGATATTTAAACAATTTCTATGTTCATTTTTGTTTTCCTTTGGGGTTATGCTTCATAATGTAATTTCATTAGAAGAAACAATTCCATTGTTACACAACAGTCATATCCCTTTGTATAAAAAATACATCAATGCGGAATCCCTTTGTTTACAAAGTGAGGAATGTAGATTACTATCTGAAATCGGGTATTACGAGTCAAGAAATCAGAGCGATGAGGGACAGTTAGCAGTGATGCAGACTGTTCTTAACAGGGTTGCCCACCCGAGATGGCCGAATACAATTAAAGATGTTGTCTATGATGGGTGCCAATTTAGTTATACTTGTGATGGTAGTATAGGTCGTCGTAAAGCTAACTTAAAAGAATGGCAGAGGAGTTATAAATTGGCTTATAGGTTGTTAACTGGCAACGCTAAAGCAGATTTAGGGGTTGACACCAAAAAAGTAACACACTACCATACTAAACAAGTAAAGCCGTACTGGTCTAGGATATTTACAAAAGTAGGAGAGTTAGACGATCATGTGTTCTACAAGTGTCAAAAACGATGTTAAAATTACTGTAGAAATTATTTCTGTTTACCCTAATGGTTTTAAGGCCAAAGTCTCCAACGGAACACATTGGATTGAAGGCTGTTTTGTTAGGCTAGGCAGGGTGAAAGAGTGGTTGAACTCCGCACGATTTAGTTTTGATTCTCCAACCTTCTATTATTCTAAAGAAATGAATCAAGCAGTGAATAATAATATGGGAAGACCCCCTCGTCTCCTGTATAAATTTGCTTGGGCAACCTTCTTTGAGAAAGTAGTGAGGCCGAATGAACGTTTAGTCAGTATGTACGGAAGACGTAAAAAACAATCTGTACATTTCCCTGCTGTAGCTAAAATCTATAAACACAGAGATGTGCTGACGCAAGCCCTAGAAGATAATCAAACTAACATTCTTCCTCTTATCCTTACTACAGGCTTATCACCTCAAGAGATGAAAGATTTATATGGTAAGGGTTTGTGGAAGAATCTTGCTAAAAATTCCCACCATAGAAACAAGCAAATTTCTAGAATCGTAGATAAAGTACCTTTACCCGATTTTGCCGAAGAAATTAAATCTTATAATTCTAATTTCTTTGAAATATTCGCAACTGTGGTGCGGCGTAGACGCAGAGAAGAAGTGAAGAATATTCTTAAATATATGAAGCAATGGCCTGTAGCTCATATAAAACGACTCGGCCCTATTGAAAGGACTGTTACGATTTTAGGAGACTCTTTAGTAATGGCTCAAAGACTGCAAGAAAGAGTTCCCAATAATATTCTAAATGATTTAAACATTTTGTTGGATTTTCACGACAACCTCGCCCAAAGAGAAAGAGACTTATGGAGGGTTAAACAAGATCAAGATAGAATGTTTGATCTAACTAATTCTTGGATTCCTAAGGAATCTTCTTATGAAGATGCTAATGCTGTTGCTATTTTAACAACAGAGCAGCTAGACAAAGAAGGTAAAATCATGCATCATTGTGTTGCAGGATATGCGTATCACGTGGCAAGTGGGCAATATCTTGTTTACCACCTCTCAGACGGAAAGGAAGAAGCTACGCTAGGTTTGCAGTTGGTGAACAACAACGTTTGGGTCTGTCAGCAAATGTATAGAGAGTGTAATCAAACAGTTGATTCGCCCGTATTAAAAGAACTAGCCGTAAAATTGATTAAGGAAGTAAATGAAGCATACAGAGAAAGGGAGGAGAAATGAATATAGTTTATTTTTTAAAAGCATTTCTTAGTGGGTCAAAAGAATTCATTATTTTCTTTGTGTTGTTTTGGTTACAAATACTTTGTTTCTTCCTAGTATTCCCGTTTTGTAAGAAGGAAAGTACGATAGATGCAGAAGAACTTTGGTTTGCGTGGCATCCAGTAGTGCTGGAGGCCCGTAGCGGAGTGAAAACTTCTAATATTCGTTGGCTTACGAGAGTGAAGAGATGGCACTCTTGGGACGGAATGCCATATTACTATCCAATAAAGGAGTCTACAGATGGTTAATGTTATTACGAAACATTTCACAAAGAAATACGCTGTTCTTTATCGAGAAAGTGAACGTGGATGGGGTAGCGATTTTTGGATTCGCTATTTTGACTCAGAACAAGAAGCTAAAGAAGCAGTAGTAGACTGCAATAAAGACCTTCCTGATGTTGCTCCTGATTATTATATCGTAGCAGAGTACAAAGGATTAAAAGAAGTCGAAACCGACGCTATGGGGAATATATTAAATGGTTGACCAAGATACAGTCATTAACAATTTACTAGAATTGGTGCGAAAAATTAGTTATATGTTAGACGGAGGGATGAATTGCGGTAGCGACTATATTTTGATTATGGAAGAAGATGCACAGGAAGTAGAAAATATTCTTCAGCAGCTTGACGATCTTCCCTACGAGAGTGATTATTGTTATTATTCAACGCAAGATAAGGTGGCTTTGGCTTTGGGGAGAAAAGTAGATGAGTAGAGTTTTTGTAACAAGTGACTTGCACAGAGGGCATAGGAATATCCATAAATATCGACCTTTTGCTTCTGCGGAAGAGCACGATGAATTTGTAAAAGAACAATATCATTCAGTTGTCACTAAACGTGATACTGTTATGTTTCTTGGAGATGTGGCGTTTACGTCTGAAGCTTTAGAGGAAATTGCTAAGTGGCCTGGATATAAAGTTTTAATTCTTGGTAATCACGATGTAGAGCGCCTAAACTTTTCACTGTTGACACAAACGTATAACAAAGTGTATAGTTTGCATAACAAGAAAGGATGTTGGCTATCTCATGCTCCTATCCATCCTGTAGAGCTTAGAGGAAAGTTTTGTGTACACGGACACATGCATTCCAATGTTATTCCTGATGGGCGATACAGAAACGTTTGTCTGGAACACACAGAATATAAGCCAATTCTTTTTGAAGACGTAGTAAAAGAGTTGAGAAGTAAAAATGCAGAAAACATCTAAGGAATCGTTGACAACACTAGAAGAAGCGATTACACTGCTTGAAGCAATATCGCTAAGTAGCAAGCCCATTGAAGAAAGAGATTATAAAATTTTATCTTATGCTCTTCGAGAAGGCAGAAACCAAATTCAACACTTGGAAAAACTTTTAAAAATCGCAATAAAGGAGAATTAAATGGAAATTAAAAATATCTTTAAGAAGACTGATACTGTTGATAATGTGATTTCAGATTTTACTTCTGTACTTGACCGCCTTGAAGGAATTGTACAGAAGCAACAAGATAACGTCTCACGTATTGAAACAGAGATTAATAGTCTTCAGATTGAACAAAAGAAGAGCAAGGAAGAGGCTAATCGTGCGGAAAATATTGCTGCGAAGATTTCCGCTCTTCTGAGCTAATTTAAGAGGTAGAGTATGGCACACAAAGCAATTATCGCTAAGATTGATAAAGTAGAGACTATCCCCGGTGCAGATCGAATTCAAATTGCCTACGTACTTGGTGAACCTGTCGTTGTCTCAAAGGATTTGCCTGTAGGGTTTATAGGTGTATTCTTTCCTGTAGATGTTCAACTTTCAGAACAATATTGCCGAGAAAATAATCTTTTCCGTAATTCTGAAAAGAATGCTGATTCTGATAAGAAAGGTTTCTTTGATGATAATCGTAAAGTACGAGCACAACCCTTTTTGAAAGTTCGTAGTAGCGGGTATTTCTCTTCTCTGGAGAGCTTGGCATTCTGCGGAGAAGTGCCTACTCAACTTGGAACAGAATTTGATGAACTCAATGGTGTTAAAATTTGTCAAAAATACATCACTGAACAGGCTCGAAAGGCAATAGGAAACCAAAGAACCAAGACAGTAAAGGCTAACGCTTTTCCTTTGTTTGAAAAACATTCTGACACCGATAACTTCCGACACTTTGCGGCCAACATTCCTGTGGGTGCTCTTCTTTCTTTTCATAACAAGCGGCATGGCACTTCCATGCGAGTAGCCAAAATGCGAAGAACAGTAGAACTTCCTCGTTGGAAGAAACTGATTAACAAGATTGCGCCTATCTTTCCTCTTACAGGGGATTATGAAATGGTGGTTGGAAGTAGAAATGTCACGCTACAACAAGAATACAAAGAAGGTTTTCATGGAAGTGAATCTTTCCGTTTCGAGGTAGGTAGAGAAATCTATCCTCTGTTAGAAGATGGAATGACCGTGTATGGAGAAATTGTTGGTTTTGTCAACGGTAAGGCTATTATGCCTAATGGAGACATAAAAGCTTTGAAAGACAAGCGGTACACAGAGAAATATGGTAATACCAATGTGTTTCACTACGGTTGCACAGAAGGTGAATACAAGTGGCACATTTACCGGATAACCCGGCAAACTGTTGATGGTAAAAACATTGATTTGTCTCAAAAGGAAATGGAACAATGGTGTGAGAATAGAGGAATTGAATCCACATTTGAAGTTCACCCTCAGATGATCTACAACGGAGACGAAGAAGCCTTGCGTGAGTTGGTGGAAAAGCTCACGGAGCGTCCTGAACATCTTGGAGAAGACCATCAGTTTTCAGGAATGATCGGAGAAGGTATTATTGTCAGAGTAGACACTAATAAAACAAACCCCAAGTTTTTCAAATGCAAAAGTTACCCCTTCCGGGTAATGGAAGGGCTTGCAGATGTTGTAGACATGGAAACAGTGTCTTAGGAGATATAATGGAAGCATTGATTATTTACGGCCCTTCGGGGTCTGGTAAATCTACTCTAGCAGAATCTGTGCTGGATGGTGCGGAATATGCTGTACGGATTGAACGGGATGTTATTCGAGCAGAAGTTATTCCAGGCTTTCATGAAAACGGATGGAATGGCTACAAGCCTTTCTCTCCTTGGGAAGACGTAGTAACTTTTTATTGGCACTCTGAGATTTATAGAGCACAAGAACTGTGTCGGAATATAATTATTTCTGACACGCTTTGTAAAAAGAAAGAACGGGATAAAGTAAAATTCCTTTTGGAGACGCTTGGATATGAAGTGGAATTTTTCAGAATGGACACTTCTTTGGAAACGTGTATTAAAAGAGATGCACTGAGAGATAATCGTTCTGTGGGAGAAACAGTAATCCTCCAACAATTTGAAAATTTAAATAAAGGGTAGTATTTTGAAAACATATACGTTTGAACTTTATTCTTCAGGACTTTCTCCAGAGTGGGATGAATATGAATATTTCTCAAAAGACATATCTGTTTGTCACAGACAACCCATGTACTCTGAGAGAGCTTGTTTTATTGCTGTATTAGAAGACGAAGGGCTGTTGACAGATAGAGATTTGGCTTATACAATCACTCTAACTTCCCTAGAACAGATTTTGATTGAAAACAACATTTATGTGAAATTTATTGATGGAGAAAACTATGAAGAAGCCTGAAATTATTGAAGTGGTGCGTTATATTCGACCAGATGTTTACGATTCATTTCCTTTGTGTCTACACGATAACCTGCACGGTATTACTATTATTTTTACAGTAGATTATGCAGCACGTACAGTAAAGGCACAGTGGAGTGTTTGTAATCAAGATAATTTTGAGAGGAAACTTGGCAAAACTATTGCACGGCAGGCGAAGGAATATATCTATCCCTTGGATGGGGATACAAGCCTAACTGTTTCTCTGTTTCACAATCTTTTGAAAGACCAAGAAAAAGAAAATCATTGTATCCAGACAGACGACATTCACGAATACTGTTATGAATTTGTTCGGCAAACATTTCTAAACGCTACGCGAAAGATGAAGGCAGAATAATGGTGATTCCAATGTCTAGTGTGGTGGCGATCACCTTCTTAGGGATTTGCATTCCTGTTTGGTGGTGGGTTATTTGTTCTACGAAATCTAAATCAGGTGGTTATGATTACGTTTAATAAGAGTGGTGTTGTGAAGACTAGCGAAGAAGATATGCGAGTGTTGAAGGCTATTGAAGAGCAGGATGAATTCGATCTTTACCATAATCCTGATGATGTAATTAACGAGTTGGATTTCATTCCCACTTTTAGGATGGAGGATTAAATGTACTATCAAACTTATACAACTAAAGATGCTGTAGTCGAAGCTGCACTGTTTGAAGATACAGATGCTATTGGAGACATCGTTCAAAATCTATACGACAGTAAGGCTACTAGCGTTTATTTAACTGTTGTAGCAAACAATCCGCAATTGGCAGATACTACGCATACAATAACAATTACTTTTATCCAGAACGGAGTGCTGCAAGTATTGTTCCTTGGGGATATGTTAGTTTTTGATGAAAACGATAACGCTATTGTATGGAATCAAGAAGATTTCTTGGAAAAGTACGAACTGGTGGGCGGAGGTGAAAATGAGTGAGACAAATCAATGGCCTACTCTATACTCTAAGGGAAGCAAAGGAGAAATTCGCACTTGGGAAATTGAGGCAGAGGGAAATTCCTACATCATGAGTCATGGAATGAAAGGAGGAAAAATCACTTCCAAGACGATCAAAGTAGAAGGGAAGAACGTAGGCAGGGCAAATGAAACTAGCCCTGAAGAACAGGCCGTTCGAGAGGCGCAGGCCAAGTTTGATAAACAACTCAAACGGGGTTATTTCAAAACAGAAGAGGAAGCCCGCTCCTCAGTAAAAATGACGCCCATGAAGCTTCAAAACTTCAATGAGCAAGGGCATAAAATTGCATATCCGTGCTATTTCTCTCTGAAGTTGGATGGTCTTCGACTTTTGGTGGATACAGATTTAAAAGCCCAAAGTAAAGCAGGAGAAGATTACACTATCCCGGAACATATCTTAAAGGATATTGCAAAGCTGAAAGATATTCTAGGCGATAGTTGGTATGGATTGGATGGCGAAGTTTTTGCAGGAAATAGGAACAAAGGCGGTCTTTCTCTCCAAGAAATTGTTTCTGCCTTTCGTAAGGAAAATGAAAACACTCCTCGCCTACAGTATTGGATTTATGATATTCCTAAGGCTAATGAATTCTTCTCTACACGTAACGAACGTCTAGGCTATATCGCAGACATTATCAGACAGTTTTCGTTGAACAGTCTCGTGGCTTTGCCTTGCAGCTTTGCTTTCAGTGAGAGCGATGTTCAGAAACATTTCGTTCGTAGTGGGATTGACAAAGAAGAAGGTATTGTAGTGAGAAATCAACAAGGGCTTTACGAATTTGGTAAAAGATCGTATGATGCTCAGAAGTTGAAAAATCGAGACACAGTAGAAGCGTATGTTGAACGAGCTGAAGAAGATAAAAACAATGAAGCAGTGTTACATTGCTCATTAAAAGAAGGAATTAAATTTAAGGTTAAAATGCGCAAAGATGCAGACCCAAATGTAAACCTTCGTCTGTATGGTAATCGGGAGTTGGTGGTAGGTAAATGGATTGAAGTGGAATACGAAGACATCTCTGATGCGGGAGTCCCAACCAAGCCTGTCGGTCTACGTATCCGAGAAGTTGACCCTAATACGTGGGAACCTTTAGAATAAGCAAGGAGTAAATATGGGTGGAAACGCAATTCCGTTTAGTGAAAGATTTTCTAACGAAGAATATGCTTCAGTTCAAGCTGAGACTGTATCCTTCATTGAAGGGATGTGGTTGAAACAGGGCGATCACTTTAAGATTGTAAGGGCATACAGAAATAAAGAAGATTTCGGAGATTTGGACATTGTAATAGCTAAGTCTTGTATTACAATAGAAGACTTCCTTTTCTTGGCAGAAAAACATTCCAGAGTGAGCAAGATTGTAAGAAACACTGATGTCGTTTCCATTGCATATCAAGTTAATTTTATAGATTCTTCTAAAATTGTACAATTGGATTTTATATTTGTTGACAACATAAATGTAGCAGCCAATTATTTTGATTTTAATGATCTAGGAAATCTTTTGGGTAGAATTGCACATAAGATGGGCTTTAAGTTTGGACACGACGGATTGAAGTATGTTTTTCGAGACGGCGATAATGTTTATGCAGAGAAAATCATAAGCACAGATTGGACAGAAATCCTTCCTTTTATGGGTTATTCTTTTGAAGAATGGAATAAGGGATTTAACGATCTTGAAGATATTTTTAAGTTTGTAGCTAGCGGTAAATATTTCAATCCTGAAATTTACTTACTACATAATAGAAACTATAAAGCTAGGACACGCGATTCTAAGAGAAAAACTTATAATGAATTTTTGAGGTGGTGTGAGGAGACAAAAAGCGAAGATTTCTACTACCCTTGGCCTGATGATGTTGAACTGAAAGAAATGGTTAAAACTTTGGCTCTTCAACAGTCGTTTCGTGTCTTTCCTAGATGGGGAGAGATATATGTTGAGGAAGTTACTGCACATTTAGAACAACTTAAAATGAAGTTGTGGTGGAACGGAGATATAGCTCGAACTGTAACAGGGCTAGAGGGTAAGGAGTTGGGAATGTTTATGAAACGATTCAAAGAAGTGTTTGATTTGGAAGAATGTTTCAAGCAAGGGCTAGCTTCTGAAGCTTTGGCACAAATTTTATTTTCTTCTTATAGTTAAATATGCTACCAAAGATTTATAAAGACCTAACTTGGCAAGAGAAAAGGACTGTAAGAGAACAATACGTTGAACATCAACAAGGTTTGTGCTATTATTGCCAACGAAACTTGAAAGCTAGCCCTATACATGATAAGGAAATAAATTGGAGCCTCTTTCCTGGCAGGGAAGAATTTCTCCGGTATCCTATTCATCTACACCACTGTCACACTACAGGATTGACTATAGGGGCAGTCCACTCGTATTGTAATGCTGTCTTGTGGCAATATCACGGAGAATAAAATGGAACGAAGAATTGTATGTGCAGCAAATAGACGCAAGAACGGAGAAATTGTTTTAGGGGTGAGGCACTTTTGCATGCACATGCGTAATGCAATCCATCGACATATTTTGGCCGATAATTCCCTTCAAGGGTATGAAGGGGCAGAGACATCTACAACCGATTGGAGTCAATCTGAGCAAGGGTTTATTTGCAACAAGGGAGATTTCCTTACAAGAGAAGAAGCATGGAAAATTGCTGAAAAGACTAACCAAATTGTACGTAGGGTAGGAGGAGATACTATGAATGGTGGTCGTCTCTTTTCAGAAAATCTATATTAAAGGAAATCGAATGAACAGAACAAGAGAAGATTGGCTACGAGAGGCAGCTATCCTTTTGAACGAGGATATTCTTTCTAAATACAAAACGTGTCTTCCAGAACTTTGGAAAGTGAGTGTAGGGTTTCCTTCTTCGGCGTCGGCCATAGGCCAAGCTTGGGACAAAGAAGCATGTGAAGACGGCAAAACACACCATATTTTTATTTCTCCTGAATTGGGTAATCACGATAAGGTGCAACTCCTACAAGTATTGCTTCACGAATGTATTCACATTGCCGTAGGTATTGACCAGAAACATGGAGGAGAATTCAAACGTGTAGCTCGTGATATTGGTTTGGAAGGGAGGCTCACTGCAACTTATGTATCTTCCGATAATCCTCTCTACCAACAACTTTTGGACATTTACCACGCTGTTGGATGGGAGTACCCCCACGTAACATTAAAGAAAAATGCAAAACCAAAGAAAGAGCGAGAAAAGACACAAACTGTTCTCGTGTCTGTAAATGACGAAGGATACGTTGTTAAAATCAAAAACGATGTTCTTGAGTCACTTGGATTTCCTGTAGACCCTTGGGGCGATGAAATGGTGGTTAAAGAGGAATAAATAGAAGTGTCGTCTGTGAAACATGCCTTGAAAGCGGTGATATACGATAAAAGGGGAAGGGTGTTGTCTGTAGGAGAAAATTCTTACACCAAAACTCATCGTGTGCAAGCGGAATATGCTGAACGTGCAGGAACGCCCCATAAAATCTATCTCCATGCCGAGGCCGCAGCTATCCTGAAGTGTAGGGATTTGTCCAAAGCTCATAGAATTTTTGTTTCTAGGACAAATAAGAGAGGAGATTTTCTTTTAGCTAAACCCTGTCCCGCCTGCGAGTTGATGATTAAAGAAAGCGGTATTAAAGTTGTAGAGTGGAGCGTAGGAGAATGAACAAGAGAAAAGAAAGAATTCTTGCCGACCCTAAGAAAAGGGACGCATATTATCGAGCCAAAGAAAGACTATTCGTTGAAATAAAAGAGCGATGGATAGCAGACTGCAATAAAATACAAGAAATGATTGAAGAGCTAAGTTTAATTATTAAAAAGGCAGAACAGGATAAGCTAGATAAGGTTGATCTAGACTTAGTGAAAATTATCAAGGAAAAGTTGGAGATGTAGAGTGGAAGAAATTTGTGAATTTTGTGAGAAACCTTGTACGGGGATGTGGATAGATTATGGTCTTGGTCTTGATGAGTTTTGGGGCAGTGTAATCAATCATGTAGATAAACAATATGTTAGTGACTGTTGTGAAGCTCCCCTAGAACCACGTGAAAGGGATGAGGATTTCGACATTCCTTCGGATTGGGAATACAGATAAGGAGAGACAGAAGTGTGGATAGTCGTAGGCCGAACAGCTTTGAACCGAAGACTAAAAGAGTTAGGTATATCTATTTCTTCTAAAAGTACAGATACTGATGTGTGGACTCTAGAAGATAAATGGAAACCTTCAAACAAGATCATGCTTCGTCTAGACCGTATTGTAATGTCTCAAGAAGTAATGAATGCATTTCAAGAACAGTCTAAATTTGAAGGTGCAGCAACACTAGAGGATTTGCTGGCAATTAAGCTGTCTCACTTCGCTTATGACATTTTCTGGCATAAACACAAACAAGATGTCCTTTTATTGAAAAAGCTTACAAAAGGGAAGTACAATAAGGAATTGTGCGGGGTGTTAAAAAAACATTGGGTAGAAGAGTTTGGGAATAAAGATTTCTTGTCTCTTTACAGAACAAAAGATAAATTCTTTGATGATTTTGTACCTAAGTTGCATGAACATGATTATCTGCATGAATTAGTAGCATTTCCTGACTCTCCGGTGTACGCTTCTTGTCTAAAAGAAGGTCACGATGTTTTTATTGATAAAGAAAAATGGAATGCTCTACCTTCTACCCGAAAGATCAGGATGATGAAGGAAGAGATTGCAGTGATTGCTTTAGAGCGTTGGCTCATCCCTACTCTTTCAAAACAAAAAAATGTGTTCACTATCCAACAAGCTTGGAACAAAAGTCTACACAAAACCGTTACACGCTTGACTAAAGGAATCTTTTGTGATTTCATAGTCGAGAATATTGAAGAATTTCTCTTTCCTCTTGAAAAAGAAATGTTGTATGTTTTATCCCGTTTAAATTTAAAGGAGATTTATATGAGCAAGACTATTACTTTGGACGACTTCACTTCCCTGGTTAATGAAGCCCTGCTAGCTGAGGGCGAAACCCCTCGTTGGGACGATGAATGGGACGATGTTGACATTCTTATGGGAGACTTCCCTGAAAACAATCGCGTGGAGTTTATTGAACAGGAAGGCGGTGGTGAAGGTGGGTCAGAAGATTGTTATTCAGTGATTAAGGTGGATAGTGTTTTCTATAAAGTGTTTTACAATTATTATTCCCATCACGGATTTTGTGTTGAATATGCAACGGTAAAGGAAGTTTCCCCTCAGGAGAAATTGATTACGGTTTATGAGTGAAGATTACAAAGGAAAAGAGTTTGGGAGGTGGCAGGTAATAGATACTGCCCCTTCCTATGTTTGGGTTAGTAAAGATAGTTTAAAATCTCAGAGGCACAAACAATTACTCTGTCAATGCAGTTGCGGTAAAATACAAGTTGTTCGCAAACAATACTTGTTAAGAGGCACTTCTAAGTCTTGCGGTTGTTTGTCGAGAGAGTTGTCTAAAGAGAGAGCAACAGATCACGGCAAGGTGGGTACAAAAGAATATGACGCTTGGATAGAAATGAAACGTCGTTGTTTGAATCCTAATTTTATAGGATATAAATACTATGGAAAACGAGGGATTTCTGTCCAAGAAAATTGGATTAGTAGTTTCGAGGATTTCCTCTCTCATGTAGGGCAAGCGCCTTCTGAAAAACATTCCTTGGATAGAATTAACAGTAATGGAAATTATGAAGAAGGGAATGTAAAATGGAGCCTCAGAGAAGAGCAAAACAAAAATCAACGGAAATTGCGAGGCACTAGCCAATTCAAATATGTCTATTTCCACAAGCAACACAAGAAATGGATTTGTTCTTTAACGGTGGAAGGTAAGCCTATCCATTTAGGAACCTTTGAGACAGAAGAGGATGCCGCTAAAGTTGTTTACAAATATTACTATGAAGTTTTTGGAGAATGGCCTCCTTACACGGAGAAGGACAGAGAGGTTTTAAATTTATGAAACAAGTATAAATACGACAAAGCTAATTAGAAGCCTTTTAAGGCGTTTTAACACAACGCCTAAGGCTTCCCCTATCCTTACACTTTTAAATCGCATACAGGGCGTCTGGTGCCTTCCTGTGCATGTTTATGGCTGAGAATTGTTATGACTGAAGAGCAAGCCTTACATCTCACTTACGAATATTTGTTTTCCGATGACCCCTATTCTTCTATGGCGAGGAGTAGGTATACAAAGCTTTGGAATATTAAAAATTTACCTAAAGAATGTTTTGTTCCTTGGCAGAAAGCGAAAAAACTTCAATTGTTTCATTCTCGCAGAATAAATCTAGTGAACAAAAAGAAAAAGATCACCCATTCTGGTATCTTGTCTTGTTCTGATGTTCGTGGTGTCTCTTATTTTTCAGATAATTTCTCGGAAGGAAGTTTCCTTTTTCCTGTTTTATTGACAGAAAGCGATATTGTTGTAGATGCAAGAAAAGTAGTAAAGTGTATTAAGAAATCCTTTTCTAGAGATAATGACCAAGAGAGGATGGATTTTGCAGATTCCATAGCAGGTAGGGTGGAGAATGAAAATGAATATATGGTGGTGTATAGGCAAGGACTCATCCCTCAAGAATTCCAAAGTTTCTTTAGAAAGGAAGCAGCATGAAAGTAATTAAAGAAAATCGAAGTTTAATTCTTCTGTTTGTAGCAATGATTTTGGCTGTACTGTCTCTGGTCACTATGTTCCCACAACATGCTGGTGCTGGAAGCTATAGGATTCAAAAAGGGGGCCACACAATATATAAATACGAAGACATTACGCCTCAGTACAAAGTAGTGTGTTATTCTCGTGATGGGGTTGGAGGTTATCAGCTTTCTTGTGTAAAGGTGTAATGTGAATATTTATAAAAAACTTCGACTAGAATTAGATGAGTTCAGACAAAAAGAAATTAAAGCTATTGAGGAAGAAGCTTCTGCGCGAAAAGCAAAGGTATGGAAAGAGTGTAACAATCAGATTGCAGCCCTACAAGAAACATGCCCACATATAAACAAAAAAGAAAAAGAAGACTTCGATTACCACAAAAGAGAAACATGGTATGAAGTGTGGTGTGAAGACTGTGGCAAGAGATTAGAAAGGAATTAGAATGAGAGATGTAATATGGTTCCTATTCATAGTTATTGGAGGCATAATTTTCTCCGTTTGGGTGGTATTAGATTCCTCTGGGAATCTAGTGACAGATCAACAAAAAGAATTCTTGCACCAAGCAAGGGAGATGAAGCGAGAATGTGAGATGGCATTGCCACGAACAGAGTATTGTGTGCTACAATTTGTCCCTGCACAACAAAAGGATTGAGGGGTGTTATGAGGACAAGAATTAAGGTGGTGGAGAAGACAGATTTCTATGGTAATGTTTCTGCAGAATACATTCCACAGAGACAACACTGGACGGATTGGCCTTGTTGGGTTGTCACTGATGTGTTTAGTGAACGTGGCCCATTCTTTACATTAGAGTCCGCACAACAAGAGATTGATTGGTTTCTAGAGAGTCAGAAGCGTATGAAGGCTGAATCTAAGAAACGCACTGTTGTAGAAGTGAGTTATATCAAATATCCTTGAGGAATGACAATGTATATTCTTATTGTAGAAGGCAAAGAGGTGATAAGTAGTTACGGCAATCCACTATCTAGGGAGGGAGAGGAATACTACGTTTGTAAAGAGCCAGAAGGGTGGGTGGAGGCTACGGGGAAATCGTTAACTTTCTCTACAGAAGGCGTTCCACGAGAAATAAAAACATTTCGCACACAAGAAGAAGCTATCGCTTTTGCTAAGAAGTGGAAGGGACATCCTTGGTGGGTAAAGCCTAATGGAAATTTCAAGTTAGTGGAAGTGAAGCCTAGATATGAGATTGTTGGATGGGAGATGTAGTGTTTAAATGGATTAAGAGATTTAAATCTAGAACGTCTTCCCCTCCTACAGAAAGGGTGAAGATTCTTAAAGAGAAAGTGCTGGATGTAGTGGAGCCATCCAATATAATTGGACTTTGGTGTTGGGAGAATGGGGAGGTGAGATTGAAATACTACCCAGAACTCCAATACCGGACAGCCAGCGCATCTTGTGGTTATATCATGTACAATCTCTCATATAAAGAAATGAAATGGCTTTCTGCACGGATGAAAGAGATAATTGATGCAAAGAGGAAGCAGTGGCTATTGACATCATGAACAAGTTGAGGAATTTGTAAGGAACAATTAATGAAAGATCGAGAATTACTAGAACTTGCTGCAAAAGCAGCAGGGATAGTTCAAACAGGATTTGTAGAAGGCGATGAAGACTTTTATTGTGCTTTATTATATACCAACCAAGATGATTGTTCAGTGTATTGGAATCCTTTAGAAAATGACGAAGATGCTTTCAAGCTTGCGATATTCCTCGGAATGAAAGTAAGCGGAAGACAAGCAATCATAGAGCACCCCTATGAACCAGAGCTTTGTAAACCTATTTCATTTTCTTATATTTCCACGGAAGAAGAACGGGATAACGTGAAAGCAACACGATTAGCTATTGTTCGTGTAGCCGTTAAAATAGGGAAGAAGGGGTAGACATGTATTTAGACAATATTGTCACAAGGATTAAAAAGAAAGTACATTTTGCTGGATGGGAAGACTACATTCCTGAAGTGTTTAACGGGGAAAAGTGGAAAGAAATCTTTGTAGAAGGGATGTTCCACACAGAAAGAAAGTATAGCGAGTCTTATGCTAAAACCACTATCGACAGATACATTCAGCAGAACAGGATAAAGGAGATTGAATATATTCCCTATCCTCTTGCACTGGCTGAGAAGGTGAAGAGTTTGAGAGAGAAATCTTCTTTAGAAGAAAACTTTGAATCTTACGTGAAGATTCTTTATACACACTATCCTGAATCATTTGACAAGGATGATTACGGGGAATACATCGGTCGGGTGGAACGGGAGGGACATCCCGTAGATGTTAAGTGGTTGTGGAATGCTTTTAATCAAGGTTTCTTGACAGCCGTTGTAAGAACTAATACACACAGGATAGAAAAACAATGAATGAAATAAAACAAGTGTTCACCTATCTAAAGGAAAGAGAAGATTGGTACAAAGAACAGATCAGGGTATTACAAACTCAATGTCCACATGAAAACGTGGAAACAAAAAGAGGGGCCAATACAGATAATTGGGATTATCAAGATTTTTATTGGGTTGTTGTTAAATGTCTGGATTGTGGTATGGTAGCAAGGTATGACAGTAAAGAACATCGTGAGCAATATAGAAAGTATTGCTAAAACAAATAGCCCCTTTAGGGGCTATTATTTTATCTGTAGTTTGTGGATAATTTCATCTATCCTTTCACACTGAACGGAAACAGGGATATTACTATAAGAAGGAATAGCTAGTGACAACAAAATATCTCTACATTCATTCCAAGAAGCGCCTGTTTCATCCACTGCTTGTTCTATGTATTCATACATTCGCTCATGAAGTTCATTTGCAAGAGACATAATACTATCTCTCTTTTCCATAACATCTTCTCTGCCTAACCAGCTAGGGATAAACAAAACTGATGTTCCTTTCTTGGAAGCTTTTGCCTTCACTTTCCGTCTTACCTGCCCTACAACACCCTTCTCTATCTCATCCCCGAAGATTTCTTTTAGACAAGAATACTCTTCAGAAAACAACACCCCTTCTTTTCTCGAAGCAAGAGTATAAATAGAATCAACAGCCTCGGACATAGAAATATCTTCAGGAGGAGTTTGTTTCAATACCTTCTGTACTGTTGTAGTGGAACAATTATTCCTACGGGCAATCTCCCTAATCGAAAACCCTTCCTCTCTATCCAAGTGTATGGATATGTTTCTTTGTTCTTTCATACACTCCTTTAAAATATAGCCCATATAACTGTGTCATTATGCCACATAAAGGTGAGCAAGTCAAGAAAAACAATAAATATGTGTCATTTTTCTCTCTGAAGTGTGTCACTTTGACATATACACTAACACTCTTTTTGTTAATAATATCAAACACTTAGATGGGTGTGTCAGTTTTGGACGTAATATATTATACACCCTCTAAAATCAATTGGGGCTATTCTAATGTTCCCTCTAAAATTTCTCATTGAAATATCCCCGAAGGGGAAGCCCCAACATATATAAATATCTCTTAGTAGGACGCTTTATGACCCGATTGATAAAAGCGGGGCTTAACGCGCCCCACACCAATTAATATTCCCTCACCCATAATATTAAAATATCTATACCCATTACCCTACTAAGATTTAACATTAAGATGAACATAATTTTAATGTTCCCTACTCTTAGGGGATACGTTCAACTAAGTTTCACGTGAAACATTAAATGTTCATTACAGAATAATAAATAATCATAGAAAGAATATTAATGTTCCTCATCTTTTAATATTAAGAGGAACATATAATTATGTATTAAATTCATTATTTGTTGTTTTATTATTACTTTTAGTAATGAATAATATTAATAGGGGCTTGACCAAACCTGACGTTTTGGCCTCGCACTGAGAGTAATTATTGTTATTTATATGTCTTGTATATCAATTTTAATGTCGTTTGTATTTGTAGTGGAAAAACGACAAACATTGTTTAATACTACCCTATGTAACATAAGGGTATTACCTCATGAGTGATTACAGGCGTTCTAAGCCCTTCTATTGTCTTTCTTGTATGAAGTGTTAGCCCTGATTGTTTTAATTGATTGTAGGGCTTCTAATGGCCTTCCCTGGCCCTGTTAACGTATTATTTATTGTGTGTTAGCTTGTTGTATGAAACAAACAAAAGAAAGCCCCTATCAGGGGCTTAGTATTACAACATACGAATAGATTTAATTTCTCCGTTCTTTAATCTTATCATATATTCTTGTTCTTTGTATATGATGCTTAATGTTCTTATATGCCCTGTTGCTGTTGTTATAGAATTGTCATATACAATTGTACCGTACCGTCTGATTGTTTTATATGCTTCCATTAACGGGTTGTCTGATATTGGCATGTTCGCTCCTTAGCATTTCTTACCGTAGTTGATACGGTAAAATGTATTTCCGTTTATCTCTGCATCCGAAACAAAAATAACAGTTTCAAACCCTGCCTTCTTTACGTCTAACGGTATGTTTTTATTTCCGTAGCGTTTGGCTTGTTCCTTTGTCATCTTCTTTTCTAGCTGTCCTAGTCCTACTTTTACAATACGTTTTTCTGTATGCTGCATGATGTTTTCCTTGTTGTGTGTTTCAGTGATTACATTATAAGCAAATAATTAAAACAATACAAGCTTTCAATTGTAAATGTATGTGTGATTTATGAAGAAAAATAAAGCCTGCTAATGCAGGCTTTTTGCTCATTTCATCTATTTACCCCAATTACGTAAAGCTAGAGCATGTAATTTTATATGAATGGGCCGCATATATTCAGTAGGGTTATTCATTGATTGTCTTATCCATTCAGGGGATTGTTTCAGCAATAAGCCTAAATACTGACGTTTATTCATTTCCCTATTTCCTCAGTGATATTATACATGGCAAAAGCATCAGACATTATTGCACCTCTTCCAATTGTTTACGTATTGTCGGGTAATGGGATTGCTTACTAAGCATTACACAGCATTTCTTGTGATTCATGGGATAGGCTGTAAGATAGGTTTTATTTCCTGTCTTTTCGTTTATGGCTACAATATGGTATAACCTTTCTTTGTTCATGCTCTTTCTCACAGTTTAGGCTTTTTCTTTGAAAGCTTAAATTCAATTTCCGGTTCATCTTTTTGAAACACTGCTAACCATGCTTGCGCATTTTCTTTAGAACATTCTCTTTCTAGCTGCCAGTGTAAGCCCCTGGCTACGCTCCACCGTTTACTATACAAGTTTATTGTACGCATGCTTTGCTATTCCTTTTTGCCAAATAATCGCACCTAGCAATAGCAATTGATAATCCATCTTCTGTTAACGGGTATGCACTATCACTAACAGAATGTGTAATACCGCTTTTGAAAACAATGTACATTTCTTGTTTCTTATCACGGCACACCCAATAATTGCCGTTTTCGTGCATAATGTCTGCTACTTTGGTTTGTACGTGGTGCATATCTTACCCTTGGCTATCATCTTCAAAGTTTAATATATTGTACAATTGATTTATTGTTTTTGTCAAGTTTTCTCTGTCTTTCATCCAGGCTAACAAAGCTTTATATTCTTGTGTACGTGTGATGTCAAGGTTAGCAAGCTTTAGCAAGCCGTCTAACTCTTCGCCTAATATGTCATCAGCATGGGCTTTTGCTTGCTCTTCATTCTCAAACAGTTTACCGTCAAAAGTTTTGTAACATTCTACCGTTTTGTATTGTGACATTTCAAACACTCCATTAATGCATGTTCATTATAAAACAATTCTTTCTACTTGGCAAACTATGCGGCCTTATTTTGGCCGCGTCCTGCTAGATAAAATCGTTTATAAAATCTAGATTGCTCCAAGCTAGTACACCGTTTATATCGTATCCCATGCAATAATCAATCCAGTAATCATATCCTGTTTTATCGTTTAATACACGCTCCGCTACATCTTCCAATGCAAAACCGTTTATTTCTTCTGATATGAAAAACCTATGTCCGTCTGACTCTCTGACAAGGTAATACCCTTGTATAACTTCGATTGTGGGCTGTTTGCCTGAGCTAAACAGTTTAGTTTTCTTCTTGCCGAACTCAATCATTTTTAATCTCTTATTTGACTAACATTAAAACCATTATAAAAGAAAAAGACGCTAAAGGCAAGCCCCTAGCGTCAATTATTTTGTAACAAATCTTTGTGTTTTAATGGGGCTGCCATACAACAGGCTTCCGGCCTTTACCCTCTTTATCTGCATGTCCTGCGCGTCTTACAATCCCTTGTTTCTCTGCCCAGGCTAAAGCGTTATTAGTGTTTGTCACAGTAGCCCCGAAACGCTCCGCTAGGCTCTTAGATGTTATTGTCCCTGGCTTCTTTTCCTTAGCCCATGAAGAAACAGCAAAACGGAGTCGTGCGGCTTCCATGCTTACGGGCTTTCCTTTCTTCGCTTCCATGTCAATATCTCCTGAGTGATTTAATCAGTAATTCAATTTATGGGGTAATTATAAGGCTTTAGGGGTAGATTGTCAACACTTGTTTTATATGTCTTTTTGAAAACTTCTGTTGAAAGAAAATACGTAATGCAATCATTGCCTCCTTTCATACTGTATTGTTCAATCATAACGTGATCGTCTTCTAGCCTATACCCTTTTAAGTAGCATCCGGCTATATCGTCAACAAAGAATAACATTTTTACACCTTTTCAACAATAGTTTTTTCACACGAAAGAGCGTACATGCCCGTTTCATCATAATTAGATATTTCTGGAGCATGAAGCATTAGCGATGCTCCGCAGTCGGCCATACTTGGCAAAGTGTCTAAAACGTATTCTTCACACTCTCCGTTAAAACAAGCTACAAACACCAGAGCATAAACGATATTCATTTTTCTATCTCCTAAACATTGTGAAGACAGTATAACAATAAAGAAAAAGCCCGTCAACTGTTAACGGGCTTATATGTGTAAAAGATTGTAATTAAAAGTTTTGAATAATGATTATTTCCGGGTCTTCGTCGTCATCGTACAATACTGTTGTTTCTCCTTCCAAATGGTCTAGCATATCGGAAAATTCGGGATAATCTTCCTCTGTCAAGTCGTACTCTTCCCGCACTTCTTCGATGTTGTTATATTCTGACCATTCACAACAAATAGCTATCGGGTCAAATTCTACGTTTTCGCCTGTGTCGTCTGAATAACTTTCGTAGTGTTCAAACAACAAAGATAAACCACGCGATGAGAAATTATCAGGCCGTACCTTTTGGAAAGCATCAATAAAAGCGGATTCTGTCAAGGTTTGTACAATTGGCATTACATATCCTTAGTAAGGGTAGAGAACAATTTAATTCTACTGCACTTTGTTGTATTTGTCTAATGTTTTAATGCTTGTCTAGGAACAAGGCAGGCAACAAAACAGGACACACTAACATTACAACAAAGAATACTACAAAAAACCATACTATTTTAGACATTCAACTATTCCGCAGAAGATAGGGACACATAACGGCTACTCCGTTTCTCCTTCTGTTGGCGTTTCCAGGGCTTTATTTTCTCCCGTTTTGTCTCTGCTGGCTTTTTCCCTCCTTTACGCTTTAGCGTTTCACGTGGAACAAAAATACCGTGTTCGTCGTCTGCCCAATTCATACCGCGTTTCCTTCTCCGTACACTTTTTCAGTAAGGTTTTTAATAAATTGTTGCTTTGTCCTTCCCTTTATTTCCACCCCATAGGCTGAATAATAAAGTTTAGCGGCCTTTAGCGTCATCTTTCCTAAATCTAGTGATGTAATGATGCTTTGCGCCCTATCTGGTGTTAATATCCAGTGTTTCATGTTACGCCTTTTTGCTTAAAGCACGTGTTACCGCGTTTTCAATTTCTTTCTCTCGTTTCTTGCTTCTGTTCTTTTCTGCATTGCTTAGAATGTGGGCAATAATAACAAGCGGCAAACCTAAAGGGAAGATTATGAGGGTTAGAAAGTAAATGATTACCCATTTCATAGCGTCATGCTCCGAAAATGTTGGCTAATGTTGTTTCAGTAGGTTTATTATAGCACACTCCCGTTAGAGTGTGCTAGGTATAACCCCACGTTTTTAATGTTTCTTCGCTACTGCCCAAACTGTAGCAGGCTTGCCCCTGCCGCCTGTTGCTTGCTTTTCACCTGTCGGTATTACAATATTTTGACGCTGCAAAGCGAACAAATTATTATTAACCTGTACTGTAGTGGCTCCGGTTTCTGCTGCAATCTCTGCCGATGTGAAACCCTGCGCCTTACTCATGATAGTTTCGCGGATACCCTTAGAAATTGCCGTAATAGCGGGTTTACGCTCCGGTTTGATCTGTTGTACTTCTGCTGCAAACTCCGCAAGCTTTGCCTTACTGATTTTGTTTTTCTTTGCGAAACTACCGATAACCGATTCCAAAATAGCCTGTTGCATGTTCAAATCTCCTAAAGATAAAACAACTTCGTTTCAATGTTTTAATTATAGCACCCTACTTTTTAATTTGCAAGATGCTATGTATTAAAACGTTCAAAAGCAAAACATTTTAATTTTGGGGCTTCGCCTCCTCGACACGCACGGCCCGAACATAGTTCGCAGTAGTCTTGTTGTGGTAGCCCTGATGACCACTGGTGAAGGTCTGATACCAACCACGCGACGAATCATTCTCGTATTCGTCATTTGTCCAGTAATAATCATCAGTCTGAAACTGTTTACGCAATTCCTTATTATTATAACACAAAAGCATTACAACACGTGAGGGAAGCTCGAAATTATCACCCAGGGAAGCGCACCAATCGCGGGCTTCTTCCTGTGTCATCTGTTCGTCTGCTTCCGGCCCCAAATAATAACGCTTGCCGTTCACCTCTCCGATAAATCCGTTTTGGTTAACAGGGGTAAGGCTGTATTCTACGCCGTCAATAATGATTGTTTTTGCTTGCATGATGTTTCCTTTTTTGAAAGTGTGTTTATCAATCCAACAACCCTTGTATTCCCGTTATTATAAGCATTCCCGCTCATAAAGGCGTTTATTGCTTCTTGTGTGATCTTCCGCATGTCCTACCCTTTTGTGTTTCGTTCAATGTAAAGCTATTGTAGAGTGTTAAATTTAACTTGTCAACCCCTTAATTTGTAACTTTTTCGATGCTTGCTTTACTGAATAGTGGGGTATGTTGGAGTCTTGCAATTTTTGCTTTTGCTTCTACCTCAGAGTATGGCAGGGCTTCGCTTTTATTTCCTGTTGCGTGTTCTCCTGCTCTACCTGTGTAGTAGCTGCCATCAGCAAAACGAATAACGCAATTGTACCGGCTTTCCATGTCCTTACATCCTTTCAACTGTGTATGTTACTAACATCATAACACAAAACATTAAAGCTGCACAAGTGATTAACTCTATTTTCTTGCCCATTGTTTCCCTCATTTAAGACAAGCATTAAGCCATTCTGTTAGTAATTGTATAGCGTCTTTCTGTTCGATGCAACCTAAAACAGCGTAAGGTTTACCGTTAACGTCCAAACAAGCTACAAAACAATCCTTTCCAGGCTCAATATAAAAATGAAATACATCGTTATTTATTAGTATTTTAGCATCAAATAATTTCATTTTGCAAGCGTCCAATAAAAGCCCTGTTGCTTTTATACAACAGGGCGTGTCCTTGTCTTTCTTTATTCTACGTGGTGTGAAGTTTTGAACAAGGCTGTTAACTTGTCTTTGCCTATCGTTTTAATTGCTTTTTGCGCGTTTGCTTCCGTATCGAATGCAGGGCTAAGGCGGGAAATCTTGCTACTCAGTACATAACGCCTTGTAGTAATTACCTTTTCTGCTTCTACGTCATATTCGATTAACCATTGTGCTACCCGTTCTTTCGTTGTCGTGCTGCCTTCACACTTGCGAAGCATCAAGAAAGTATTTATAGCGTCCTTGTATGCTTCTGCATCTTCTCTACTAGAAAACACGTTAGCATGGTCTTCTGTTGTTTTCTTGCTGCTCATCTCCCCTACTTCAAATTGTCCGTTTTCGCCATCCTTTATGTAGTATGCTTGTTGGTTGTCTGTTTTATCGGGGTAAGGTAAGAGGGAAACGGGGTAGGATTTTTCATCTAACACTTTCCTGAGTTGGGCGGCCTCTGACTCAAGAGAAATCAAACGTTCTAGGGCTTGCTGGCGGGTAATAGTGTTGTTCATGGTGAAATCTCCTTGTGTTGTTTCGTGGTGTGTTGTAGGTGTCTACGGTTCCCATTATGAAGATTTGCAAATACGGTGCATATAGGGAAAACGTATTATTTCGTTCCGAATTATTCCCTAATGCAAAAGGCGTAAGGGCTTTCCCCTATGGGCTGCTGTTTCACGTGGAACATATAGCAACCAATCAAACATTACAGACACAAACCAAACAGACAAAGAAAAACCGCCACGCTTGTTAGGTGTGGCGGCTATGTTGTGCGGTTTCTCGTTTGTGGTTCAAAACTTAAACACTTTACCAGCAATAGCTAATGATTTTATGGTAGCTATATTAACATTTCTCCATTGCTCATTACCGTTTTTGTCCTTCTCTGCCAATACTACCGTTAAATATTTGTCTATGTGTGCTGTAGGGTTGATTCCGTCATGCCCTGGTACTGCTCTTATATGCCCGTTTATCTTCCGTAGCGTTCCGTCTTTCTTCTCAAACTCGACAGTAAAAAACTTGTTCCCTTGGCTTTTTATGAACTCTTTAATTAGTCTTACGTCCCTTGGCATGGCATCACCTCTTAAATTTCAAAATAGGTATCTTGTCTAACCCGGCTGTATTCCTTCTTAAAATCAGCCATACGAGAATAACGGTTTACTGTGTAGTCTAGCGTCTCCACCAGATCACGCGCAAAATCTAGTTGCTCCGATAGCCGCTCTTCACTCCTGTTCAAGGCTTCTATCTCTTTTTCATAGCTAACAATAGTGTCTAGCATGTCGTCTATGATCTTACGCACTTCATCTGAAACATTAGTATAGCGTAAAATTTCCTCATGGGACATATTAGAAGCTATGTTATGTTGCTGTTGCTGCATTGCTACGTTTCCTTTTGTTGCTACTGTTAAAAGACGTTAGAATTATTGCCGAACCGATAAACATTTTCTAATTGAATTTTTCTATCACTCTCCACTTCTGATAGATTTTCTCTATCTGTTACAAGTGTTGTTTTTATACCACTGTTGTATTTTAGACACAAATTTGTAACAGTGAAAATTTTCTTGTCTCCTCCGACTTCTGGCCCTTGTGCTGCCGATATCTTTCCCGCCAGCTAATGTTCTGGCTAGGACATAATGCTCTAGCTAGAACTTTATAATGTCCTGGCCCGTTCTTTAATGCTTCAGCCCGTTCCTAAAAATGCTGTAGCCTGTTCTCAAGCCTCCTATCGTGCAACAAGCAGAGAGAAGAAAACAGCCTAAGCTGTAAGGCTAGGAAAGGAAACGTGAAGCATACTACAAAAGACTACATTGCAACAAGCTGTGTACCTTCCTTACAACACACCTGACCCCTTACTTACATACACATTTACTGCCACGCCTTGACAAGAGAGCAGTAACCGTCTCTACAATACCTGTAGGACGCCGTTATAGGGGCTACAACAAGTTGAATATCCTTACTTGAGGAAACATACGTGTTCTGTTAAAAACGTCTTTGAAGCTCTGTAAACACTTCTACGAAATCATCATGTATATGCGTTTTCTTAATAAGGACAGCCCTCCATAATCTGAAATATCTATGCGATTCTCTAATTAGAAGGGCCACCCATAATCCTAAATATCAATCCTCTTTCTTTTCAGCAGTGTCTTTAATGTATCCATCCAATTTCTGATTAAGAATACCCATCACTTTACTACCCACTTCAGCAGTGTTAGGGTGTGTAGCGATCTGTTGCGCTGCATACGCCCCTGCCATTGTGTAAGCTGTACGTTCAGAAGGTGTAATCACCAGTGCAGCTACTATTCCAATCAAAATCTTCAACCACTTCTTGTTGTATGGCTGATCTTCGTAGTTAGACAACTCATCCATCCAATAAAGAGAATAGAAAATTCCAAAGATTATTAGCCCTATCAACGAAGCTACTAGAGCAATCTTCAACGGAGTGAGCATACCGATAAAATAAACAATAAAAGCAAGAGTCATTTATTTCTCCAAAAGAATGTAGGAACTGCCACAAGTTATACGAGACATTTCATCTTTTGTCACACGTAAGCTGTTTTCTACTTCTACAGGCTCCGACCACCTGTTACCGTCAACTAAACAGATTAAAGACATTCCATACCGGGTAATAGAAGCTAAGATATACTCCTGTGTTCCTTCTTCACAGATATAAAAACGTTGCCCCCGGCAATACCAATTCTCTTGTTGACTCTCAAGAAACATTTGTTCAATTTCCGGTTGGTTAGACAACCATTCGACTCCTTCTGGCGTGTTCCACCAATGCTTTTGATCTTCCATTTTCAATACCTTCCTTTAAAGATGTTCCAAACACGTACACCATTATACATCAAAAATACTTTCCAAGGGGCAACTTTCAACACATTTAAAGCTTCTTTAAAAACAATATCTGTTTGCTTGGCTGTTGCTTTAAAAGTATTTATGCCGTCTGTGTATGTTTTCTTTTCTAGTAAGAAATCATGTAAAACACACGCTTGACCATAATCTGCCCAAGGCGGGAACAATATCCATGTCCAACGAGGTGTCGAAGCGCCATCAGATACAAACCCTGCGGGAACATCCACCCAAACCCGCTGTCCCGCTAGCATATCGTCTGAATAGAATGTGAACCCCTCTAACAAAGAAAACAATGCTCTGCGTCCTTTATTTTGAAGGTATTGTATCTTCAGGTTAGAGGTGAACTTGTTCTTGCCCATACGCCTCTTTCGCCCACCAAAAGTTATTATTTTCTGCCCACTTTTGATCTAAAAGATGCGGGAACTTCGTCGCCAAATCTTTAGTGTCGTAAGCTTCTGCCATAACCCTAGGTTTGTCTAACGCTACGCAATTGTTCAGTTGCAGCACTACTTCTTCCAGATTAAATTCTTTTGTTTCGTCAAATAGCTTGTCAACAGGGATTCCGTACATACTACCTACTTCTTCTTTCACACTCTGCCAATCTTTATATTCCTTAGCTGCAATAGTGAAGAGAATTCTAAGCATTTCTGCTTTAGATATTGTATAGCCTCGTTCTGTATATTTCATTACCCGAAGTGCTGACACAACAGGATAATCTGTTCTCCCATTAAAGGAGAGGTAACGCTGTGAACAGTGTTTCAAGAAATCTGGATGCGCCCACATCTGTTGTGTTGCAAAATCGTAAGCACACATATTAACAGTAAAATCAAAAGCATTAAAAATGTCTTGAATGTCGGGGAACATTTTATAAACGATGAATTGAATCGCATTTTCGCTCCACTTCTCTTTGCAGAGGATACTCCGATCAGTGGCAAAATTTACTATGACATCATAACTGCTCAAGACGCTTCCGCTTTCAGGAGTGTCATAAATATCATTAATAATACTTTGAAAGCCTTCTACGTTTTTAAAATAAATGTCGTAATCATTTACTTCTTTGTTAGTAAAAAGACTTGTGAGAGCGCCGCCTGCCAATACAGCATTGGCTTCTGCGAGGCACGGCACAATATCCGTACAAAAAGAAGCTTCAAGCCTTTCTATTTCTTTCTTGCTTTGAGAGGTGATGTTAATCATCCCTTCCTGTTCTGCGAGAATATATTTCTTCCCGTTGATGTCAACACTTTGCATAAGCCGTCCCTGATTAAATCGTTATTTTTCTGTGCTAGAAAATACGTAGTAAATAAGACTTTCTACCATCTCATAGCCTGCCTCTCCATTAACGCTCTCTAGACACCCATCGTCATCTAACTTCCCTGGAATTTCTCCCATAGCTACGAGGGGATAGAGTAAATCATATTCCCACCCGCTGTTACCAAAGGGACGCTTTCCTGAAAAGCCTTCCCCTTCTTGCCATAGCTTTAACAATAGCTCTTGCAAGTATTCCCGAATGGAGTTGGCATCTGCATCTTCAAACTCCCATTCATAATCCAAAATCTCATCGTATGTCATTTCTATATTTCCTCCAAGGACTTAGGAACACAAACCAGTACAGGAGCTATCTTTCCAGTGGCTTTCTTTATCTCCATAATTGCATGTTCACACGCAGCTTTAGAATTAAATTCTTGCATCTCCGCTGCTGCGGATTTATATCCGAATATGTATAACACCAATATGAATGTTGTCATTGTTTTTCCTTTATCGAAAAAGAAGCCCCGAAGGGCTTCCGATTACCACTTAACGAACATTCACAAAAGGAAGAGCACCGTTAGGAACCATAGTGGCAGGGAGTGAACCATCCCAACGTTCTGCTGCAATCAGATCAACAAGCTGGCTATTCTGGCGAAGAGCATCACCTCGTTCACGAATTGCTTGAGCTTCAGCTTCACCCTTCAGCTTAATAGCTTTTGCTTGAGCTTCTGCCTCAGCAAGCGCACTATCGGCACGACCCTTAGCCTGCGTAACAGCAATGTCTGCGTTGATTTTCTCTGTTTTCAGGTTTTGTTCTCGTGTAAACACTTCCACCTCTGCCTTCATACGCTGTTCAACAGATTGTTCATAAGCATCTGAAAAAGCAATCTCTTCTACTTGAACACTATCAATAATAACGGGCTGTCCCTCTACACTCTTTCGTAGAGCCTCATTAATACCAATAACAAGAGAAGCACGTTCTTGGATGGCCCGGATAGCTGTGTATTGTCCAAACACATTCTTCACTTCATCTGGAAGCTTTCGGTCAATTACACGGCCTTGCATATTCTGACGATTACCGTACATGGTGTACAGGGATTCTACGCTATCTGCTGGAATGCGATATGTAACACTGATTGCAAGCGTGGCAGGTTGTTGGTCACGGCTGTATGCTTCTACTGTATCGAACCTTACCGTATGTGCTCGTACACTTACACGTTCGATAGTTTCCACGAAAGGCATCTTGAAGTGAAACCCTGGCTCTGCCGAGCCTGACACCTTACCGTATGAAAGCGTAACAGCACGTTCCCCTTCATCCACGGTATACCAACTGCCCAAACCAATAGTAAGACCAATGATGGCTACAATTGCCAGAACAACACTTGCAATGATATTTTTAATTTGCATTATCGTCATCTCCTTTAAACTTGACGTTAGAAACCAATTGTTTAACCCCATAAATCACTAGGGCCACAAAAATTGTTGCGCCTGTAAGCGTAAACACTACACTCATGGATTTTCCTTCAGAAAATTATTCAACGAAGACGGCCCGAACATAGAACGCATCAGGCTTGGTGCTGTAGCCCTGACTACCATTGTAGAAGTACTGAATCCAACCATGCGACGAACTGTACTCATCTTCAAGCCAGTACCAATCATCGGTACGAAATTGTTTGCGGATTTCAGCCTTTTTGAATGCAAGAACGCCTACTTCTCGTGGCATCAGTTGACCGCCAGCCGACGCGACCCACTTCTTAGCCTGCTCCCAATTCATTTGACGATCAGCCTCAGGGCCAAGGTAATACTTTTTACCGTCTACTTCGCCAATAAAAATCTTCTCTGTAGGAATAGGAACCAGCTTGTAAGCCTTGCCATTCACATACGCTACGTCATCCTTCACGAGTTCGATATTGGACATTTTCTTTCTCCTTAAAAATTTCATAAACATAAATCTCACCACCAATGTCTAGAATTATACCATCATTTTTCTTGTTGGCAACAACTTATATGACAGTGTATCTATTTTTCCACAATCTTTTTAAAACAATGGTTTGTTAATGGATTGTTTCTGTATTACGTTTTTCCATAATAAATTTTAAATAACTACGAAAATCCATTGTCTTGCCTGCCATGTCGGGTAAATCGTTTACCACCCAATAAAACTCACCCTCTTCTTCATAGGGAAAGGAAATGTTTTCGATATAACGAAACATCTCTGCTTCTTCTTTCAAAACAGAAACATCTACGTCCATCAGAATGTCGCTCAAGAGTTGTTCCGTGTGTTCCATCCCTCGGGTATGAAAGTAATTTTTTAATGTTTCTAAAAAATCTCCTTCAATGAGATAATACTTCTTAGTCATTCTCCTGTCCCTCTGAAGTTTCTTCAAACACATCTGCCCAATATAAAATACCTTGTGGAGCTAACTCCCAAAAGAAAGCACCAAGTAAATCTTGCCCTAATGCCACTCCGTTGGGGTTGTCTTCAGAGTATTCCCCTAGAATGTCCACCACTTCAAGAAGCTCTACATGGTATTTTTCGGGAAGGCTAGAAAACAGGTAAGAATCTTTGTAATAATGCATTTATGTTTCTCCTAAGCGATTTTAGTTAAGTTACCAGCGCGGCGAGAATAGCTTCCCCACCTTCCCACATCAATGTATCCGTTTCCAATTAAAAAGAAATCCGTCTCCTCCACTTCAAACGGAATTGTTACAACGTCTCCTGTTTCCTCACATCTCCATGTGGTGTTAGCCCAATTATTTTTAAATAAATACCTAGTTTTCCACGTATGTTTCTCGGGGTCACGAGGAAACTTCCACAACTCTTGAAGACGATACTCCAACCGCTCAATTTTCTCTAGCACTAGAGATTCTTCTGTGCCTAGAGAAACGTGGTTCTCAATCATTTTCTCCAATTCTTCGTGAATTAAGTCGATTGCTTCAACGTTTTCAGCCGAAATGCCACGCATTTGTGCCAGCATACGGTTAGCTGCCATTTTCCTCTCCTGAAATTAAAAGAATTGCCTCTTCTGCTGAAATTCGTTCAATCTTATGCACACCTTGATAACTATCAATAATTGACTGCAATTGACTCCCATTCCAGCTTCCTAGCTTTCCTTCTGTAATTTTATCTAAGAAGTATACACTACCTGAGTATCCGTGAGCAAGTAGCGTATCCTCTTCTGTCTCAATTTTCATACAACCGCTGTTCAGACGCCAATGCTCCCCTTCTGTGAAACTGCCCATCCAACTTCCAAACACCTTAATTAAAACATTACCGCTGTGTTCAATTTTAATAAACTGCCATCCATCAGGGTAGTAGCTAGACATGCTTTTCTCCAAAATAATCAGCTAGGTCTTCCATTCGTGCCTGTATGTTTTTAGCCCCAATTGGATTCTGACTGTGTACACTCCAAATGAAGCCTTGAGGAAGATTATACACCCCTTCTACCAACTTGTCTTCCAACCAATTTATAAAGATGATAGCCGTATCCTGTCCACCTAAATCATGGTCAAAAGCTATTTCTTGAGGGATGCCGTAAAGGTCTATGGCTTTGATTGCTTCAAAAGAATTCCTGGCTACAAACCAATGAGGGTCGATTGGAAATCTCTCATCATCTATAAAAAGCTTGTACATTATTTCATTCTCTCCTCAATAATTTTCAACTGTCTAATCATGGCTCTTACACCTTTCTTATCTAGCTTCTCCCATTGGGCTTTAGCTTGATTGTACCCATCTGTACACGCTACCACATTCCCTCTGACATACCCCTTATTAGGGTCTATCCGATCTATTGTTTTACCTAAACCCCTCATCTTAGAATTAAAGCTAACGCCTGTATAAAAACATTTTTCTGCTCGTAGAAGATTTCTAACCGAAAGAACGGTCAAATCAAATTTCAATTTTCGACTAGCTGCACTGTTCTTTAGTGAAATCCACTTGTTAACAACTTGTTCTTCAGTAGGTTGCATTTAATTCCTCTAGATAAAAGAAAAGGCGACAGGAACAACTATAGTTCCCATCGCCCTCAATGTCAACAACTAATTTTCAATGTTGTAATTACGCAGAACATGCCTCACAATCTGCACTAACAATCACTCCACTCCGAGAATAAAAGTAATACACAGAAAGAATGTTTTCATCCAAAAATGCTTTAGTGAGAATCTCTGCAATCCGATCTTCATCGCCGTCTTCCGAGAAGAAGAAGTTTAAAGACTGTCCTTGACAAATCCACTTCTGCCTTACAGAAGCATAACGAAGAATCGTATCTTGGCTCACTTCAAACGCAGTACGGAACACCATTTTTTCTTGCTCTGTAAGCCAGTCTAAATGTTGTACACTTCCCACATTTTTAATAATACTGTCAATTGTGTCTTGCGTGTACTTCCCTCGTTCCACCATGAGCTTATAAAACTCAGGAGTGATACGACTCATACCACCTGCTGCACTTGATTGCTCAAACACCATACCTGGGTCAGGAAAAACAGATTCACTCATCCCGCCCTGAAGCAGGCTAGTGGACTTTGTAGGAGCTAAAGCCGTTCTATGCGTATTACGCACCCCATAACCCTTACACCACTCTGGTTCTCCATAAGCTTGTGCAAGCCACTCTGAAGCCCTTAGAGACTCATCGTGCAATGCCTTGAAAATCTCATTATTAAGAAAATGAGCTTCTAGGTCTTCAAAAGCAATCCTATTTTTTTGTAGATAGCTAGAGAACCCCAACACTCCCAAGCCAATAGCTCTACCGCGAATAGTGAAGTCCCTTACTTTCTCTAGACCGGGTACACCTTCAGATTGATTAATAAACTCGCTGACCACGCAATCCAGAAACACAGTTGATTCATAGATAGCATCCGTGTCTTTCCATTCATCATACCGATAAAGGTTCATGCTTGAAAGGACACAAGAAAAAGAAAGTGCTTCTGATGAATGAAGCATGATTTCACTGCACAGATTAGTAGCTTTAATATCAAGCCCCAAATCTTTATACATAAGTGGACGTTGCCTGTTCGCCTTATCTACAAAAAAGAAATACCCTTTCCCTGTAACAAGCTTGACATACAAAGCACGTTGAAAACGCCGATTAGCTTCCTTATCTCCTGTCTTGAGTTTGGCAATAAAACCATCACTCACCACCCACCCAATGTGAAGGCCGTCTGTTTCATGCTCAAGCAAGTCAATAAGCTCATCAAAGTCTCCATGATCTAGAGGTAGATAAGATGCTGTAGCACCCCGACGACTAGACCCTTGAGAAATCTTGGATGCCATCAAAGCAAAATCTTCAATGACAGGGACAGCGCCGCTGGCTTTTCCTCCTCGACTAATATTGCTCCCTCGTGGGCGAATATCTCCAAAATACCCCGAACACCCGAAGCCATACTTGGATAGCATTGCTTGTTCATGGAGAGCTTTATAAAAACTATCGACACTATCCCCAATCACACCGCCACTGCAAGAAATTGGCATACCACGATCTGTACCTGTGTTTGCAAGAACGGGCGTAGCAGGAGAGAGCCATCCTTTCCACATAAGATTAAAGAATTTCTCTTCCCATTCTTTTTCTTGACCTATCATGTGCTTCGCCAACGTTCTTGCAATTGTTTCAAACCTTCCCCGTACACTATTTTCGCCTGGAAACGCATACTTGGAAGTAAACATCTGATAAGATTGTGTTGTATACCACTCAGGTACTAGCCCTTCTGCTTGTAGCTTTTTCCGTTCATCGCTTAATTGTTCAAAACTCTTTGCCATTACACCTGCTCCTCCATATAAGGTCTGAAAGTCAATTTATGCTTTTCCCATGAACGTACATACTGAATTTGTTGTGCATGGAAGAAATCAGAATACTTATAAGAGGATAATTGATTATAAAACCACTCACTAACAACACCTTTTTCATCTCCAAACAAAGGCTTCATCTTTAGATAAGACAAAACAACGTCAATCCTATTGCGAACAAAGTGAAGCATTTCTGCCTTTGTTACTGTACGAATACCGCCTTTCTCGAAAATCATATCAATGATTCTGTATTCATGGTCGTAGACAGTACGAGCAATAGCATAAATTGTTTCCCGAATTTCCTTCTGTCTACCCTTAGGGAACAATTTAGCTTCTTTCATTTCTTCAAAACATTGATTAAACAGCCATGCACTGCCCATGCTGTGAAAGTTTTCATCTTTAGCTGAAGCGTCAATTCCAGCAGTAATGTGCGGAATCAAGCCATGACCTCCACTGTTAAAACTTTTCAGAAATGCAAAACTGCTAAACAATACCGCACCTTCCATGAAAGCAAACGCTGCCGTAGAAATTAAAGGGTCGTCTTCATCTGCATACTTGGAAACAAAGGCCATTCTCTCCTTTAATACTGCGTCTTCTTTCCACGAAGAATAAAATTCATCTGTGGCAATATTTAATGTTTTATTTATAAGATCATAAAATGGCGCATGAACACCCAACTCAATAAAAGAGAAGGTAGAAGCCATCCGTTGAATTTCAGGACGAGGAAACATTTTGTATACTTTTCCTCCCCAAAACTCATCTCCTCCTAACATCAATTCATATTGTGTGAACAAACGCAGGACAGTTGTAATACCATGCCGCTCACCTTCTGTACATTTTGTTCTGATGTCATCTTCATCTTTCTCTACACCCAACTCTTTAGCAAACCAAATGATTTTAGCTTGTTCTTCAGCAGCAGCAACTGCTTGAGGATAGTCAGTAGTATATGTTTCCTTTGGAGTCAAAATTCTAACCGTACCGCTCACAATGAAATTACCTCCCAATTATTGTTTAAACCTATATTTGTAACGCCCTGCATGTCACAAACTCACTTCAATACACCTTGTCATTTCACTACCACTTCCCCAATAGTTTGAGAGATGTTCTGTAATCTCTCCAGTGAAGTTAGACTCCTTACTCATCTCTTCCAATAATCGTAACAACGATACATCCTTCTTTCCGACTAAAATTTTCCACGCTTCTTCTGAAGCGTAGCCACTATTTATCCAGCTATCATCTAATCTTTCTTCCCCTACAAAACGAGGGGCATATACCACTTCTTTGTATATTGTTCTATGATAGCAAGACTCAACGTAAATTTCTTTGTTAATATCGAATCCAACATCATACAACAGATTATAAGTTTCTGTCAAATCGTCAGCGAGAAGGATGTCTTTTACTTCAGGGATACGACACATATCCCACACGGACATCCATTTCATTATTTGTCTCCTACCACTTAGTATTGTTGGGAATTAACTGTCTGTTTTGAATCCATCCCGCGAAGTTTCCACTCATTAAGCCTAAATCCTTGTGTTGAGCTGTAATTCCATCTTCCCACGTTAGGACATTCATATAATTGTTAATTCCATATAAATCTCCCCAAGGGCTTTTCATAGGTGTAGCTTGATGTTCACTAGGACTACTGTGTACAGGATTTCCATCTGCACCGTCTAGATTTAATCTTTCCACAACACGCTTTGCTTTTTCTAAACTATCGTCCAATAGCCTGTAAGAAACTTGAGCACAACAACTCATACTAATTGCTAGAGCATCTTCTAAAGAATCGTCTAGCCCTTCAATCCAGTACCCAGCACCGTAATAAGGTGTATGCCACTCTCCGGGCTGTAAAACAGCCATACCATTAAACTGTTCTTTGGCTTCTAGCATGAGTTCGCAGAGATACTTAAACTCTGGTTGAGCGTCTTCGTGGTTACGGAGCCAATAAAAATTCTCCCATTCTGTTCCTGTAATAACAGTTTTCATCCATTGAAAAGGCTCAAGAATTCGATTAACTATTTGTTTGTGTGCTCCCGCTTGATTCATTGAATCTGCTACGTCAACAGCATGAAAACAAGCTCTACGCCATTCGTCCATAACATAATGTTTAGCGTGAACATCTAACTCTTCTTTTGCCTGCATTCCTGCTTGATTCTTACCCCAATGAACAGGCATTGCAGGAGAAGACCTTACTAGGTCAATCACTTTCTGAATTGGAATTGCTCTTGAAGATGCAGCATTACGAGAAAGGACACGATGAGTCATCACTTCACTATGAATGAAACGGGGGTAGGTTAATTCCCATGTAATAATGTCTTTCCCTGTAACTTCAGACCTACTCCAAGCAATAATCTTAGCCTGCCACATCTTTCTCTCCCACCATTTTGAATGTCTTCTCTGGAATGGCATCTGCAATCTTTGGGCTTTGATGTCCAATCAATTTTAATACCTTCCCATCTTCCTTTCTTTTTACAACAAAATAATACTCACCTTCGTATGCCACTTCTTCAGCGTAAGCTGGAACTCCATTGTCGCTGTGCTTCTTAGCACTCCGTAGAGCAAGGTGTTCATTAGTAGTGTATTTTTGATTATTATTGTCAGCTACTAATTCTCGGGCTTGAGGTAAGTCCACGCCTACCGCTTCCAACAGAACATCTAAATAAGTTTGTAGATAGTCAACATCACAAGCCCCATCTACAACTTCTACAATATCTCTAGCAACTGCCGCATCATACTGTTCTTGTGCTTCTTCTAATACAAGCTTGGCCTGATGCTCAATTTGTTGCCAAAATCTTTCCCTATCTCCGTCAATACCTACCGGAGAATCGCCTTTAATACAATTAAACTTGATGATACTACTCTTATTAGGCAATATCGTCTCCTTCTAGGAAGGTATCAAGAACATTTGTCAATCCGTCTGTAATTTCTACAACCGCTTCCATGTCTTGTCTCTCCAAACTCACTGCGAGTACATCCCGAACAATAGCCATGTACTCTACAAAGGTTTCCAATGTGTCTTTTGCTGTAATTTCTTCCATTTCAATTCCTCATACAATGTTTGCTAGTAACGATTGTCTCTTTTCTTTCGAGAGAAGATTTACTCTACTCCGTCTCTGGATTCCCGTAACCTTGTTTCTATATCTTTGATATTTCCCAAGGTTAGTATAATGATATCCGTCCTTTTCCCATTCATCCATATCTAGAATTTCTTCAACGTAAACGTCAAAGTTGGGGAGTTTATTGTCCCAGGAAGAAAGAATGTTGTAAAGTTCTTCAGTGGCTAGAATATCATCAATATTGTAGCTCTTCATTTCTTCCCAAGCCTCAGGATTTCCCTTCAGACATTCACTCCAAAGAACGTGGCCCGGAAATTTCTGATGTTTACTCTTCTTTGTTTGTGAACAAAGATTGTCAGTCATATATTCCAGTTTATTTGAAGTGAAGCCAAACTGTTGCTTGGCAATCTCTACAGTGTCAATCTGCCTATATGTCGAGGGCTTAGGAAGTCCATTTAAAATAAACCGGGCATTAACTTTACGAGTGTCAAATTTCTTAACGTTTTGTCCAATAACAATATCAGCCTCATTTAATAGATTCCACAACTTGTGTAAAAGTAAATAATCATCTTCCATATCTACAGCTTGTGACTGATCGAAGTAAAACACTTCGTCTTCATTTAGCCACTTTGCAGCAAAACTCATAATAAACCAATCGTCTTCAATCTGGTTTAGCCCTACACCATGTTGCCACATACTCCAAATATGTGCTTTCAAAGGTGCAGTTTCAATGTCATAAACAAGGATTTTAGGGCCGCTAGAGCTTTTATTTGTTTGGAATGAGTGTTGACCTTGCCCCTCTCTGTTTAACGCCGTGGTAGACCTCTCCTGGCCCCGGAAAGCATACCGGAGATAATCATTCACTTGAGTTTTAGACATTCCAAGTGTGTCAGCAATCTTTCTTCCCGAATACCCTTGCAAGTACAATGTGTCTGCTTCTTTATGCCATGCTTGCTCTCTCATGCTGTTGTCCCTACCATTCTGCCGTGAATATATTCTTTAAAATTTTCTACTGTAGGGACTTCAATACTCACCCTACCCTCTTTATTCTCTAAGGCGTTATATTGAGCTTGCATGTGTTCTTGTAAATATTGCTTTGTTTGTCTTTTCGGGATATTAAACACCCTCTCCATTTCTCTGCTTACAGCTTCTAACCACTGCTCAGGTATCTTAATATCAATAGTTCTTACATCTTCCACTACCATTTCTCCTCAAATTTTCATAGAGACAATTTTACTGCTTCACTTTGCAAAGCCTCCTCTATCTGCTTTCTCCGCTTGGCCTGATTACTTGCTGGAATAATTCCTTTCTCCTCTAGCCACTCCTTGTCTTTCTTAGCTTTGCAAATTGCTATAGCTTTTTTAATTGCTAAAGCCTCTTCAAAAGAGATATTCTCCTTTTGCGCATACGTCTTCACTCTATGAGCGTCTTTAGAGACAAAAGCTAAATCGTCTTCTGTTACTAGAACAATTGCTTCTATGAAGGAACGTATATCATCCATACTTCTTAAAGAGTGGTTTCCCTCTAGGTGATCTACTTCTAAATCTTTTAAGGGGAGTGTAGCCCCTGTCAAAGAACAAACACCACCCCATACCTCGACCACCTTACCTCTAGGGTTGGGGTTAGGAATTTTAACCCTATTCTTTTTAATGAATTCTAGTTTAATGGGCGACCTGTTCCACAGGCTCCTACGAATCCCGCCTCGTATATAACTCATTAAAGCTGACTCGGTTTTCCACACATGCGGGTACTGCTTGAGTACCTTTTCTACTTTACTCATCTGCCCACGCTCCAATTTCCCGCAACTTCTTATCTAAAGCTTGCTCTGCATTTTCCTTCTTCCTAAAGTATCCCAAATTAAATACCCCACCTTTCCATTCAAATTCAACTGTCCATCTTTTACCGCTTGGTTGGATTGCACTAGGATATTCTCTTACAGGGCGAGGAGTGTCATTCCATTTTTCCCAATTATCCTTTTTCCATTGTTTTAGATTTTTGTCTCTACCCCTAAAATCTAATTCAAAAACATCAAGATTCCCCGGTCGAAGCTCACAGTTTTCTGTTACCTCTTTGTCTCTGTACCAATATTTCTTAGAGAAATTCCTGACAGACACAGACCGCAACGTTCGATAATAATCGTCTATTCGTGGATATTTCTTGTAACGGAAATATGTACTATCCATCCACTCTTGAGCTTTACGACGAGTGGGGAACACCCAACTTAGGCGTTCCCCTGTCTCTTTATGATACCAAGCGTAAAATAAATCCCTTCCCTTTAATCTAGACATCCTTTCATCACTTCCAATGCATTTTCATTGGTGATTACAGTACCATCTGACATCACAGACATACTCTCAACTGTGAGAGAACCTTCTCTTTCTTCGATAAGGTCTTCAGAGAGATTTAGAGAAGCGCCCACTACATCCCAAAGAAAAACAGAAAGTTCCACACCTTTTTGGGCATTCTCAAGAGTAGAAAAATAAGACTTCACTGTGTTGTTAGTGCCGGGAACATTATAGGAAAAGAGATAATGTTTACCCCCTGGTATGATATATTCTGCCTCAGGGGAAGAGTTTTCCTGCCCCCAAGTCTCCCTCACCTTTTGCATTTCTTCTACATAGGAAACACCAAGAGCGAATGCATCGAACAAGGTTGCACCATACAAACAAACATTCTCTTCAAAATACTTCCCTGCATCTTCCCAATCAATTTTCTCAGCCATAGTTTATTTCCTCCGCAATTTCTTGTTCATCTGCGTCTCCTCGTGCCATAGCCCACATAGCAAAAGAAACATCATTAGTGCGAACTTCTTCAGTAATCTCACCAACCTTGCTGGTGATAACATAATACTTATCTTGCTCTGCCATATCTCCCTCAAATAAGTTTATATTTGCTTAACACTTCTGAGGCTGTGACATAATCATTCTCATACCGCCACATTCTTGCCATATCCCAAATCTCATTAGCTACATACAGCCAATCAATTTTAATCTTGTCTCCTCTCCATCCTTCCACTTCAATTTCTTCTGGATAGAGTGTTTTGTAGGCATCTCGGATTACTTCAAAAGCCTCTACATCGGTACGGCAGTTTGCCAACACATTGAATGCACTCTTTTTGCCCCACTTCTTTGATGAAGCGCAATTGGCCCTATAATTGTCTACATCATCTCCGTAGAGCCATTGCCAATAAAAGAAAATGCGGCCTGCTCCCTTAACATCTTTCTTTTTATCGTCCCAATAGATATTTCCAAATCCTCTTCCATCCAAAATCCCTTCCTCGGGATAATTAGGATTGTAGGATAGTACAGGGTTGCCTCGTACATCTTTATCAACCCCTACAACAATATGTGAAGATTTCTGATAGGATTCCATAATCACTCGATCATCGGCTTCTTTTCCGTCATTGACTATTGTGACATTATATTTTTTAATCAAGTAATCGACAATATCTTGTTTATAAATTGGAGCCAAAGCATCTTTCCGATTACCCTTATATTCCCACAAGGTAGCTCGTTCCCACCGCCATAACGGTTTTCCCTTCCCCCCTATAAACCCCACCATTTTTGATGCTTCCAAAGCTTCAATCGGAGTTTCCACCATAGCCTTCACGGTATGGAGAACATTAGCTAGGGGTTCTGCCGCTTGTATGTCTACGATTTCAAAATCTTCAATGTTAAAAGGAGAGAGATTAGACTTTACTCTAGCTTCGTTAGTTTCTTTTAGCCATCCCCCTATTTCTTTACCCTTACCATACATTTCTGTACGATTAGAAAAAGAAAAGACATCTCCTGTTGGCTTGTGCGTAGCCTCAATAGACCTTTTTTCTCCTGCAAACCCTGCTGCATAGAGAATATAATCTAAGTCATATACAAGAACAGGATTCTTTATTTCACTGTTGCTCATTTTGTTTATTAAGTAGTGCAGTGATTACTGCTTCTTGTAAAACAAAAAGGGCTTCCACTTGCTCCGGGTTAAAATTCTCCTCTAGAAGGCTCTCTAGCATTCCTTCGTAAGACATAACCACTACGGCTGCACCGCCTTCCACTTGCTCAATATCCTTGATAAACTTCTGACGAAAACCTGTAACAATTTCGTTAATTGTTTTTGAACTCATATATTTTCCTTAGTTTTGTCCCAATACTTCCAAAACATCAGCAACAGCACCGCTGCCGATAGCTTGCATAACTATTTCATCGTCTTTTAAAGCAATTGTAGTGGGAAGTGATCGAATCCCATATTGTGAGACGGCGTTTACATCTTCATCTATATTCACTTCCTCAAATTCCACGGCCTTTTCTTTCATGTGCTTCTTTAATATCTGACATGCAGCACACCAGGGGGCTGAAAAGACAATAATCTTCAATTTATCTTGCATAAAATTTCCACCAATAAGTAAGCATATTCTCTGCTGTTGATTTGTCCAATTTCTGTATCTTTTGTAGCCTCAGAGATTCATAGTTGATATGTTCGTTGTAAGGGGCTGCTTGCAATACTGCCATTGTTCCTGCTTCATGATAAATAAGATTATCTATTTTATCGTCAATAGCAATATCGGATTTGATATAATGTTTTTCCCTTGTTGCCATAAATCCATCTACAGGGAAATATTTCTTCAAGAAACGATATTTGGACAAGGCATGAGCACCTTCTACATGAGAAGCAAAAACAATCTCCCACCCTCGCTCCTTAAAAGCTTGAATACCCTCAACCACGCCTTCCATAGGCGTTGCATCATCATAAAGAGATTCTTGCTTCCAGAAATGCATTGCCACTTTTTCATCAACCAAATTTGAAAATGGTATAGAATAGTTGTAGTGCTTTTTTACTTCGTCGTAAGTAGGCGGTACATGACCTCTCCACGTTTGGGCCTGTAGCCATTCGTACCAACTATACGATAAATCAACTACCACTCCATCCACATCACAAACAAGAATTGGACTTCTCACTCTTTTGTCTCCCCTACCTTGAGCCACCTTGCAATTTCATATTCCAAGGTACAATAATATTCTTCTTTTGTACCATTATTAAGAATATCTACAACAATGGGGCCAACATCTACGGGCAGGTAATTTCTACTATCGCCCGCAAAAGAACAGCCTTCCCTGAAAATACGTAACACTAACACATTAGAAACACCTATTTTAGAAATAATAGGTCGAAGTTCCTCAATAAAGCCGCCATCAGAGAACACATTTACGTGGTTGTGTTTAAGACATTCCACGGCGGCATTTCCAAAATATTGACTTCCATACTTAGGTTTAATCACTTCTTCCGAAACAAAAATCAATGCTTGTCTCGGAGACAATCCCCGTAACAGAACAGAAGAACTTTCTTTGTTTTCTCTTGTGTATAAATTGTTCCAATCTTCGTCTGAAACATTATAAATTGTTTTTGTAATATCAAACAATCGTTTCTTAAATTCTTGGTGTGCAAAGGGAACACCTAGAGTGGTGTTCCCTTTCGCTTGGAGATAAGATGCAGCTTCATCCTTCCCGCTTCCCGCTGGCCCATTTAAAATTACCACTCTAGTCATTTATCTCTCTTCTTACATCAAAATGGTACGTCTTCGTCGTCCACCCCATCTTCAAACGCATGTGAAGGAATATCATCATCCTCTACTCGCTCAGGGGTAGGTTCTGCCTTTTTCTTGCTAGGGGTTTTCTTCGCTGCGGTCTTCTTCACAGCCGCTGGCTTCTTTTCTTCCTTTGGTTTTGCTTGAACATATTCCAAAACAGCCGGAGAAATTTGTTCGATAGTGACACGCGCTACAGCTTCAATATCTTCAAATTCAGCAACAATTTGTGTAGCTGAAAGAACAGCTTGACCTACACGTGCTCCAATATCGTAATCACTCACTTCAGGGAACTTCTTGGAATATTCTTCCTTTAGTTTCTTAGTGAGGTCATGAAACTTCTTCGCAAGTGCAATCACTGCATCTGCATCCTCAAGAGCCTCACCGCCTAGCAAGCCAATAGCGGCGTTAATAGCATGACCTGATTCAACACCTGTCATATCCTTTTTAAATCCACCTGAAGCCTTCTGTTGGCCTTGTACAGGCGCTTGCTGTTGTGCAGCTTGCTCCATAATAATTACGTCTGAAACACGGCCCGCCCATTGTGCCTTACCTTGATACTCTCCAGCGGAGGTAATGACAACGGAAATCTTTTGTCCTCGGACAAGATCATGATAGTTTCCATCTGCATCTTTTGCTCGAAGGACATCTTTATCAGTAAGACCAACACCAATACGGTCTTCATCCACAATAATGTTAACGCTGTGTGTGGGAATCCAACTCTTACCATTCTTACCATAATCCTTCTTTTCTTTCAACTCATTGAAGAAAATGCCATTCAATGTTCCTTCAGCAACGGTTTCTGTTCCTGTACGTGTCTGAAATTCCTTAATTGCCACTAAAACTCTCCTTTAATTATTTGTCTGCCCAGGCCAATAGAAAGCCTAGAAACAGTATCACTGCCCACACTACAATTCCTGCTACACCACCCCCAATAATAAATCCTAGAATACCTTCTAGGATGGAGTGTGAAGCTAAATACCAATCTATTGTCGTAAGAATACTAGATACTACTACAATAAATGGACTACACATCACCCACAGCATAGAAAATACTGCAAGTATATTCCACCACACTTGTTTTATTGTTTTCATTACCGTACCGTCTTGATAGCGGCGTATTGTACAATCTTGTACTTCTTATTGTATGTTGTTTCCATCGTTCGCTTCACTTGTCGTGCCATTTCTCGCGTCTCTGAAATGGGGCTGTCATCTACAATTTTGCCGTTGTGGTCTACAATTTGATAGAGATAATCACTAGCTTTCATCATTTTCTCCTTTATTAAAACAACTGGTGCCTGAGGCGGGATTTGAACCCGCATTCCCTAAGGAGCAGGATTTTGAATCCTGTGTGTATACCAATTCCACCACTCAGGCTAATTTGGAGCAAGCAACGAGACTCGAACTCGTAATTCCTGAGTGGAAATCAGGAGTTTTACCAATTGAAACTATGCTTGCATTGTACTGGCGGGCCGTGCAGGAATCGAACCCACATTCACTCTTTAGAAGAGAGTTGTCTTATCCGTTAGACGAACGGCCCAAATCGGTAGGAAGGTTATGTATCCTCTGTAAGATTGTGTCCTACAGATTCAAGACTCCCTTCCAGTAGTTTTCACTAAACCGTGTAACGATCTTTCATCACGGTTTTTAGCATTACTTTAATAGGGTCAATTTCCCCTCCAAGCACAGACTGCACCACTGAAGGACTAGAACCGCTGACTAAAGCAACACCTTGTTTGTTTTTTGTTACCGGCACATTACCGTTATTTGTAGAGGCAACATTCCAGAACACCAGATTTGGCATTTCATATCCAGCTTCTGCGTATTTCCGTTCAAGCATTTGAAACATCGTTTCGCCTGTATTACTTGAGCACTGGTCAAATTGCATATCCGAAATAATCAACACCTTTGTCGGCATGTGCTCTACACTCACTTTCTCTCGCACAGCAGTAGCTAGCAACTTCTGGAATACAGCTTCAATGTCTGTATTCATACCCCAATCTACACGACTAAGATTATTAACCCGATCAATCAGAGTGTTACCCTTTACCTTAACAAACTGCGGATTAGCAGAGAAAGTGACAATACAATCCTTAAATACCCCTTCTAGGCGTTCACTGAAATACAAACCAAGCCCTACGCTAACATTCATGGGCATACCGTGCATACTGCCTGATACATCGCATACAGTAAGAATTCGTTCATCTACACCTTCCAAGTAATTTGGAAGGGATTTCCATTGTGCTTCGGCCTGCTTCGCATCCAAGTTGTATGCGTACCCCAGGAAAGGCTCTACAATTTGATGAGGGAAGATTGCCGAAACATTCATCTTCTTTTCACCATTAATTACAGCATCTAGATACTGGTCATACCTGTTCTCATCATGTCGCCTAAATGCTTGTCGATAAATCTTTGAAGCAATCGAAGGAACATGAGAGTATTCAATCTTATCCCACTGGCCGGAACACATTTGTTGTTCAACAACCTTAGTGAGATTAACAATCGTTTTTCTATAACCCTTAGGAGTTAGTTTCATCACTTCTCGTAGTTTTACAGCTATCGGGCCTTTACGGGGCGACCACTTAGCAGCAAGCCCATCACCATTCTTAATCCCCTCTGCAACGATTTGCAGAGCTTGAGATTCATACTCCGTATTCATCAAAGAAAACAAGTCATCCCAACGTCCCACCTCAGGAATCTTTTTAATTACAGAGACAATCAATTCTTGATAGCCCTCAGTACGACTCATTTGCATGAGAATATCTCGAAAACGTTGTCGTTCGCCTGCTCCCTCTCGAATATCTCGACTCCAGAGAAGAATTCTCACTGCGAGATTAGGATTTTCTTGGTAAGCTTTTGCAAAGACATTCCAGACATCTTCCCCTCGTGCCGTTCCAATAACGAAAAACAAATCTAAATTGGCAGATAGACTACTTTGGTATGCAGACATGCCATTCGTTGTCGTAGTGGTGTTATTGATAGCTTGGAACAGTTCGCTCATTTTCGTTTCTCCTTTGAATTTTAACAGGATGCGTTTTAACGGGTCAAATTAGCAGTTTGATGTTTAAAATTTGCTGTTAGCATCCTCAACACTGAATACATTTTACTATTTCCATTAAGTAGATAGTTGCTGTTAGTATTCAAAATTAACAGTGTGCATTACTTTACGTGCTCTTCCAATTAAGCTATCCCTGCAAGCAGGGAACGGGACTCGAACCCATACCACGGCCTTATCATTGCATTAAGTAAGTTTGCTGTTAGCACACTAAAATTAACGGGTTACATTATTTCATTTTCCAATAAGTGAATTTAAATGTTTGCTGTTAGTAACCCTTGTTCTTGCAGCGTATGAATGAAATTCTACTCTACATTTTAATCCTTGTCAACCTCTTTTTAACGTTGTTGTTAAATTCCCACATATTTGTTGTTCAGGAAACTTCCTTTCCTTTACAACTTTGGTAATTCAACGATAGTGTTACTATAGAACATCTTTTGTTAGTTGTCAAGAACAATTTGTGATTTTGTATCAATACAACACAAATATTAGTGACATCCCGCCCACGATCTTTCCACCATATAACCGGCTGTCAACTCTACATTCAAGTTGTAGTAGTGTCCTGCTTCGGTTACAGCCTTCACTGCTAACTCCCCTGGCAAGCTATAAGCCACATACCAACCCCCTTTGGGGCTAGGTTTAATGTCAGACCAAATGACATCTTGTTCATCCTTAAACGCTTGAGCTTCTTCTTCCGTTTCAAACATTTTAAATTTAACAAGAGATTTGCTCACTTCCATTTGAGCTTCATCGTGGTAAGCAATCAATTGTTGTGCAAACAGCTTGCTCTTCCAATCCTCTGTAAAGAAATCAACGGATAGTCCATGTTCCTTCAACAAACGATCATGAATCACCATAGCCCTTTTAGCACAAATAACACCTGCACTCTGAAAAAGAGAATTTAGAATGGCATGAGGAGAGCGTGTAGGAATTTTCCTTCCGTCAATCCCCAAGATGAATTTCTTGCCTCCCCGTTTCTCCCAATACTGCTTCAACTTCTCTTTCAGTTGTGCCAAAGGCTTTGCAGCTTCCCAAAAAGCCTTAAACACCACTTCACCTGTTTTAATATCTGCTCCAATTGTCTTAGCAATCTTAGCAGCTTGAGCGCCGTATGTCGCAGCATACTTAACTGATTTAGCTGGTGTCCTTGTAAACTCTCGTTTAAGAATTTCTGAAATACGTTGAGCCATCATCGTATGAACATCATAGGGTTTGTCTTGCAACAACGAGTTGCAATATTCTCGTGGCTCATTCTCATAACGAAAACAATAATGAGCTTCCTCTCGTGCTTCCAAACTATCAAAGTCATAGCCAATTTGAAAGAAGCCATCTTCCACCCCAAACAATGCTCGCATCTTCTCTCCGTAAAGAGAAGTGACACGCGGAATGTTAGCTACAAGCCTATGCTTCATGCGGCTTGTAGCAGCACCACAAGTGTCTGCTGGCGTGGGGATTCTTCCATCTTCTCTCACGGCAGCAAGATAACCTTTTTCTGCCTCTTCTTCTTCATCCCAATCTAATCCACCTCCAAGAATACTATTACGGCGATGCTTATACGTCAGATATTCCACAACGTCTTTAACGTAGGGGAAATCTTCTGCCACTCGTTCCAAGTCAGGACACAACTCTTTTTCTTGTCCTACAGTGAAACTAGGATTAGTTTGAACCCTCACTGGTTTCCCTTCCCTCGAAGATAAAAGCTTACCTCGAAGTTTTTCAGAGGATGTCTCCAAATATTCACACCTATGTTCGCAGAGAGACGATTCTAATGTTTGTTGGACATATCTATCCACCGTAGCTTCAAATTTATCTCTAGGAAGCTTCTGTTTCTTTGTATCAACAGACAAATCCTTTTCTTTCCATTCCGTAGGCGACCACCCAAGGCTTACAAGCCATTCTTTAATATGTGTGCTGTCGTCAATAGTAGCGGCTACTTCAGTAACCATTGGCTCTAGGGGAAGAGGAAGAGTACGAACCTCGCCCAAAACTTCCACAGTGTAATTGTCAACAAAACGTCCATTGTGCTTTTCAATCCACTTAATCAGATTGGCACTATGAGTTCCATCCTTCTTAAATTGAACCTTAGGGGGAATATAATCTTTCATGAAGGCTTTGGTTGCTTTCTTTTTGGGGAGAAGAGGCTCTACACGGTTTTTCCTCTCTTCCATTAAAGCATCCAATTCCCGAATAGATTCTTCTGCCAGTTCCTTGTTAAATTTAAAACCTCTATGTGACTGTCGCGTAATAATATCCGCTACGGATTTTTCCAAAGAAATAGCATCTTCCCAATTCCACCCTTCTGCCTCAGTCTTCAGATAGTGATACACCTCTAAGTTTGAAAGACAGTCATAAACGTTATAGTAGAGCATATCAGGAGCAAAATGTTTAAAACGCTCTGCCTGCGGAATATGCTTACGAAACTCCACCTTTTGAACACCTGTCTTTGAAGACAAATTATCCAGGCTATGCCCGCCGAAACGATCTGGATTCAAAGTTTTAGACAAGACTAACGTGTCAACAAAATCAACTTTGTTCCCCATCCATGAATCTTCTTCCACAGTGTAGTCCATACCGTAATACAACTTGCACGTAAGAAGGTCATAGTTAATTTGGTTATGCGCGATAATCTCACAATTCTCCATATTTTCTTCTACAAAACTAGGAAAATCTTCGAGATTATAACGAGTGTATTCTACGGGGGTATAGTTTTCTAGAACATACACATTCCCTTCCACCTCTGTTTCATACTTACGACCATCTAAAACAATGTCATCTCCGTCATAAAACGCATATACTTCTTTTGTATCCCTGTCCACAACAACAATACAATGAAGAGCAAAACTCTCCTTTAGTTTGTAAGGAGAGGCAGTGTAGTCAATAGACGACTCATCCAATAAGTTAGTAGACTCAATATCCCACACACACCCCTGCATACTTTCTCCTTTATATTAAACTTTTCTAACTTTCAAATTAGATGTTTACATTAAAAATCATCTTCTTCTGAAAGTTCTACATCCCACGTACTTTCGTTCAACTTCCAAATATCTGCATCACCTAAATACCCTGTAGGACGATTTTTCAATACCACCCATCGCACACGACCTCTATCCCTAGAAGGTAGGATTTCAGGCTCTAGTCCTAAAATTACAAACGAAAGTTGCTCTAAAGCCCCACTACCTCGTAGCGTTTCCTTTGTAACTTTAATCCAATAGGGCTTATCTTCTTCTCCGTCCTTACCCTTCTTAGGCTTAAACTGCTCTGCTGTTCCTTGCCTGTTCAGGTGACACACAACAATGATACCAACATCATGTGCTGCTGCGAAGGCAGAAAGCTCTGTCATCACAATGTCAAGTTCTTTCCGTTCATCTGTAGTTTGCTGACCGCTAATCACCATACTCAAGTGGTCAAGAATAATGAAGTCACATCCTTCTACAAGATGAAGATATTTCACCTTATTCATTAAATCTTCAATCGGCAAACTTCCGAAATGATCTAGAAGAATAACATCATTCTTTTCAATAATTTCTTGATACACCTCTTGAAGTTGTTCACGAGAAGCATATTTTAAAGGCTCTCGCTTAAATTTAAGGTAATTCACCTTCAACTTATCAGCAATAAGTCGTTGAACCGTTTCCTTTGTTTGCTCTTCAAGATAAATCATACCCAGGCGTTGACCTGCCTTTTCAATCTCGTTTGAAATGATACTAACGCCTGTTGTCTTCCCTGCCCCACTCGGGGCTGTGATAAGAGTAAGGGTACGCTTGTGAAACCCTGAAGTTTTCTCCATCAATTTTGGAAACTGAGGAACGATAATACCGTCAGGCGGGGGAGCAATAATATCCTCAAAATCAATATCACTTACGCGAACAATCTTTTCAGGGATATATTCTTCCTTTTCAAAAGACACTAACTTAGCAAGCTCATCCCACTTTCCGTCTTGCATTAAGTCTGAGGCGTCTTTATAGCCTTCAGGAGCGACAATAGTGTATAGCTTGAGTGTTCCCCCTACCAACGAGGAAAGGACGGCTTCTGCGGCCTCTACGCCTTTTAAAATGCCCTTCCTCTTCTCTGTCGGCGTACAACTATCGTTATCAAAGAAAGTAGTGAACTCTTCAAACTGCTGAACCCACTTCAAATTTTGCAAAACAGCTTCCGCTGCATTTGCTGTTCCAAGTGGAATACTAACAACAAAAGGTTCAAGTCCTTCAAACTTTGTTCCTTTCACCTTATCCTTACAAGCTTGAAACACCGATAAAGCATCCCATTGACCTTCTGTAATAATAAGATTTTTCTTCTTCCGTTGAATACTATCCGCAACATCCTGTCCAAATAGCATATTACTGATAGCTACACTACCAATAGCTTGCCAATGACCCTTCTCTTCTTTGTTCTTTGTAAGGTCTTGTTTCATGTACCCTACAATCTTTCCCTTTTTATTAAAAGAAGGGAAATAATAAGCAATAGGCGTCCTACCATCTGAAGGACTTACAGCACAGCGAACACCATAACGCTCACACGTTTCTTTTGTAATGCCCCTCTCTTCATTAGCAAGAATTGGATAGGATTGTACATCCTTCACCGTTTCTTTACTTTCAACATCTCTGCTCACTGCATCTCCTTTCCAATACCCCATGTCACACCTCTTGAGGTATAACGTGAAATAACATTTGTTTAATCTTGACCATCCGTTTCCTCCAAACCATCATCTAATATTCTTCCGTTGGAGCTAAACTGCTTAAAAAACGCTGACGCTAAATCTCCCTCAGGGACAGGTGCTGGGGCGGATTCTCGTTTAATTGCAACTTCATTTACACTCTTCCCGTTCTTGTACAAAGAAATTCCTTCTTTCGTTTCAACAGAAATTCTATTCTCTTCTGGCATAACTTTGACATTAGCCATCAATCTTCCATTTCCATCCACTATATCTACAACAAAGTCGTCTAGTGGTGGAGCATTTTGTATGTTAAACGATTCGCTCCCTTTACGCAACTTACCATACAGATTCCAAGATCGAATAACTTCACTGTTTTTGATATGCCCCACAATTGGAAAATTTTGATCTGGCCCATTTGTTGTGATTACAATAACAGGCTTCCCTTTAATAGTTTGAACTGGCTTATTAAAATCAATCATGTATCTTCCTAAAATACTGCATTGTTGTGTACTTCTGTCACTGCTCCGCAGTCGGGGCATACATGCCTATACCCCTTCCCTGGCGGGATATAGAGATGAGAAGGAAAATTGTGGTAAGGAGAATAGCAAGGATAAGCCCTTCCGGGCAAATCAAAGAACCCTCCCTTCTCTTCTTTTTCTTTCCCATAAGGCCAAGAAAAATATTGTCGATTATCAACTTGCATTTAATCCCTCGTTAATCCGTTGACGAATTACGTCGAATGTGTCTTTAGGAGTAGAATTGATTTCTTCCAAGTTGTTCTTTTGACCCAAATACTCTCCATACACCATGTCGTCCACCAATACACCGTCTTGAACAACCAACATCCCCTTAGCAGACTTCTTACTGCCGTCTCCTGTTTTGGGGTCTTTAAACAACTTGACAGGAACATCATTTACTTCGCAATATGTGGCCTTCATTGCCATGCCAAAGGTATCTCGTGTCGTATATTGATATGTGAAACTTCCTGCCCCGAACACAACATTAGATGCAGCAAAACCCATTTGCTTCATACGCTCAAGAATCTCGTGCATTCTCTGAGGGGTGATACTGTCTCCATAGATAATTCCAATATGGGAATCCAATACCATATAACCCTTTTCATTCAGTGTACCGCCAAAGGCATCCCACAAACAACGCAGCGACCCCTTCATCTCCGGTGTCAGAGAAACCACTTCATCTGAAATAATTTCATAACCGTCTGTGTAATAATACTGTTTGTCGTAACGATTCCAATCAATTACAATTTTGATGTTACGATATTCTCCGTTGATTAGAAATACACCTGAGACAATATCCTCTCCACGTTCACCGTGCGGCGTATCACACGACACTTGATCGTACAAATTCCAAGCAGCGGCTGTGGAATCGCCTACAGTAGGAATATCCAAACCGCAAATGATATCTATAGGATTACCGCTGTCAGGGCGAACAACAAATTTCCCTTCCCGAGCCATCAATTTGTCTTTTAAAGATGGCAACACCTCTGAAATTACTCCGTAATAATCATACGTATCTGAAACATACGAAAGAAAACCAGAGGGATATTTTGAAATCAAATATTCAATTGTTTTCTTTTCAGCCTCAAGTTCATCACATCCTTCTGTCACAACAAAGGATTGAATGTTGCTGGAAGTAACTGAATGCTCTGTTGCGGGAACACCACCCGCTAAAAATTCTTTTTCAATGTCCCATCCATAGTATTTACGCACCCCAACCAAAGCAGGAATGTTATCGCTCCCGCTGAAAGAAGTCAAATGGCCCATTCCAGAAAAATGTGCATCAAAAACATTAGACAAGCCACGCATCGAAAAATCATGCACCATAAATTCCATGCCCATTTTATTGTCGCATGTCTTTTCGTAATATCGGTTCAAAATCTTTTTATAATGCCGTGCGATAGTTGCTGAAGTAATCGGCTTCCAAAGCATCGCAGACAATTGTGTTTCAATGTAGTTGACAAGCCAAGCGAAATCAGGGTGAGTGTTTTCCAAAGTAAAGAACGGTACATTCACTTTACACAGAGTCCCTTCTTTCAAAGAGTGAAATTTAATTGGAAGATAGCCTAGATCGTGCAAGGCTTCTGCATGTTCCACCGTAAAAGAATTGTCGTTCAAAAACATACGAACGATGTTTGCAAACTCATCTACAACAGCTTCTTTCTTCTTAGAAAAGAATTCCTTCTCCCACACCTCATTCAGATAGGACACTGTAGCTTGTGTGCCAAATACCACTACAAAATCATCTAAGAATTCCGCTGCCGCGATCTTCTTGAAGTTTTTATTGCTTCGCGCTGTAAAATTGCTAAACAGGTAAGTCATCCCTTCAGGATATTGGTTGTGGTGTCCAAGCTTGTAGCCGTCTACCATCAGAAGTGGGTTGAACATATTTATTTCTCCTTTAAATAATCTTAAACACTACAAGGTTGTCTTTGGATTCCAACTCAGGGTGATAACTGTTTGTAGTGTACACCCTATCGTACACACTTGTCAAAACTTCCGTTCCACGAGAAAAAATTCCATGACTTACAGCAATTTCTTTACTCTTGGCTTCTTGTAGTTGCTCTGCAAGGAGAAGAAATGTCCCTCCTCCCTCACAAATATCATCTACGACAAACACATCTTCATTAGCTACGGACTCTGTTAGTCTTACATATTCTATGTCTCCTGTAGAGACATTACGTTTCTTATTAGCTACCACTACACCCTTGGCTCCCCGATCTTTAGCAAATTGTTCTGCCTTTTTCAAAGCACCTGCATCAGGGGAAATAATTATTGTATTAGCCCAATCTTTTTCAATCTGGCTAAATACAACACTTTGATGAGCATGTTGGACATTATTAAGGAGAGCCAACGTGACATCACTGTGACAATCCATGACGAACACAGAATTGAAATTGCAACTATTTACAAGATCACAAAACACTTTGATGCTCAAGGCTTCACCTGAATTACATACACGGTCTTGTCTAGAATAAGGAACATAAGGAATGAGTAGGTTGATTTTTTGTTGACCCGCACGACGAAGGGCGTCATTCAAAAGTAGCATTTGCATGATATTATCGCTATTTTGAATATGGGCAACAATAGTTGAGACATCCCGAAGAGTATCTTCATTCAGACGAACAGATACTTCTCCCGCAGGGAAGTTAAAGACTTTACAATCAGTTTTGTAAACGTAGACGTTACTCATTCCTTTTCCTTAGAAGTTGGATAGGAGGCCATCATAGTCTTTGATGATCTTCTTGTCAACTCCTTTTGGGGATATGTTGTATTTGTACATATCAAAATAGAAATGAGACAGAATGGAGGAATATTAGTAAATTTCCCTGTCGGAAAATTTTAAATAGTATATCATACTTATTTTTCTTTGTCAAGCTAATTCTTGTTTAAAAAACAATAGTTGTTGCAAAAGTACAACTTGCAAACTTTCGTTTTCACTTCTACAATTCTTCTACATTCACTTTAAAGGAATTTATATGATCTATACGTCAATGGTGCTCACCATTCTTCTTCCTAACGGGAAACTCTACGAAAAACATTTGTTCAGCAACAGAGAGCTTCACCGTTGGATATTTGCTTGTGATGTAGCAAATATTCCTGTCATCGAAATTTCTAAACGTGAAGTTTATTTTCTATAGGAAAATCTTCTATTTAGGAAAATAAAATGAAATGGTTCAGCTTGGACGACAATATTAGGGCAACAACTCCCAAATTACTTTGTGAAAGAATAACCCTATTGGGTGGACGCTCTAGTGATCTTGAGTTTGTAAAAAATGTTTTGAAACAAAACAGAATTTCTGATAAACAATTATTAGTTTTATTTAAAATGGCAGACACTTTAACCTACAGGAAAAGACGATCTGAACATTCGATGGACATGGATGAATGGCACGACTTAGGGTATAACGGACATCCCGGCCAATACGATGGAGAAGGAGGATTTTACTGATGAGAATTTATTGTTTTGATAAGAATAAGAAAACGGTTGTTAAGCTTGCAGCAGAGGATGAAGACATGCGTGTTGTCCTATTGGATTTGCTTCGTAAGGGTGTTAATGTCCGGGACGCTGTAGCAGAAGAAATGTTTAACAGTGGTCTACGAAGAGAGTCACGGCAGTTGACTCATGTTTTTATTTCTTTATAAAAAGAAAAAGCCCCAACACCAAAAGGCGTGGGGCTATAAAAACTAGGAGAGTCTTAGGGGCTTTTTAAGCCCTCTTTTGTTTATTTGATACACTTCCCTTAAAACAATATTTAAATGCCTTACAGGTTTGTTTAATTAAGATTAGAGCTACCTACTGCACTATCTTTTGGGGAGTTCCTAACTTCAAGATAAGTTCCAGTCTGCTGAGAATATCTCCACGTAGTTGCTCTTGCCCTCTACGCATATCCTGATTGTCTCTTTCGATCTGAGTGCGTAAAAGAAACATTTCATCCTTCAACTCTTGACGGCTTACTTTATCTTGATACAAGAACGCTACTCTTTCCTCAAGCCTGTCAATATCAGAATCCATCTTATTCCATCCCGCTACGCCTAGCGAAAATAACGCACCGATAATCCACACAGCAAACTTCTCTACAAATTTATTAATACGGGAGTTTACGCTGTTCGCACTCACATTACTGTCCATCTCTCATCTCCCGCTGTTTGTCGTTATACTGTTTAATTCCGTCTACTGTGATTTTATACTCCCCAACGCAGGAAGTATTTAAGGCATATCCTCTCATGAGGTCATCAACTGTTTCCCCCGGCCCAACAGGTGAACAAGGATGTTGAACAAGGGAACTAGGGATTGGGGCAGGGACTTCCACGTACTCTTTCACATAAGTCGGAAAGCATCCCGATAACATTATCATCAAGAGGAACGCTCCCACTATCTTTTCCTTCTTCATTTAATTTTCCTCTACTTTTATTTAATCCTTGAATAACATCTTGTGTCGCCTTCTGTAAAGATTTCGTGTCTTCTTTTTGAGAAGTTACTATCTCATCGTATTCTTGAGCGAGAGCCACTAGATTTTTAACACGAATTCTTTCTTCTTTTAACTGTTCACTTAGGGCAGAAAGTTCAATCTCTTGTTTGTTGATAGTGTGAGATTGATTGAGAGAACCAACGTAGAGGAATATACAAATCACTGAAAGTACAGCTATTAGTGAAACAGCAATCTTATCTTTTATATTAGAAAAAAACTTCATAGTGGCTCCTTATTCAAATCTCTTACCATCTCCGTGATTTCAGAGAAAGTGATTTCAACTTCATAAGGAACATCCCCCATGCACCATAGCATTTCTTCGGAACGCCTATCAACCAAGCCTTTCAATTTCTTTTTCTTTGCATACACCCAACGTATAAGCTGTTCACAAGCTGCTTCGTGCTGTCCAGCGTTTAATTGTCTTAGGAGTGTACTGCTACGGAGATTCCCCTCTCCCAGATTATAGGTGAAGGAAATTAGTGCTGATTTTTGGTAGGGAGATGCATAAGGCACACGAACATTTCTGTCTACAACACTTTCAAAATGTTTAACACTTTTTTCTAACATGATTAAACATTCTTGCTCTGAATAAATCATACCTTTCCGTATTGTCTTTCCGTATAAATCTCTTCCTGTTTGTCCATAACAAGCAGTAGGGACACCTACGGCGTCAATATATGCTACGTGTTCACCTTTCTTATTTTTAACGGAACCTTCCCAAGGCACAATCAAATATCCTGCTGACAAGGCCGCAGAAGCGGAAAGACCTAAAGCAACGAGCTTTTTTGTGATGAATCTTTTCATTTACGTTCCCCTAGAAGAGGGAAGGGGCCAAAGCCCCTTAATTACTCAACCGCTTCCCAAGAAAGAACGCCATCTGTTGAGACTAGATGGAAAGTTCCTGTCTCTGGTGCAGAAGGGATAGCTGCTACAGCATCAAGTGCAGCATTAATTGCTTCAAGAGCTTCGCCTGTGAGTCGGTCAGTGATAGGCTTCAACACTCGTGGGTCTACAAAAGTAGCCATTATATTCTCCTAAATTTAATTATTTATTTGTAAATTACTCTTCGTCCGTAGGCTCTTCGCCCTCGGGAGTAGAGTCAGTGAGTCCAAAAGAATTGATAGCTTCCAAAATAGGCATAGCGTTTTCTAAGGAGTTAATATCAATTTCCATTGAATCAATTTGTTCGTGAACATTACGACACCACGAGAAGCAGTGTTGCACGTGTCGAGCAACAGCTACACCAATAGCTAACCCTACTTCGCGGGAAATGTTAATCCATTGCCCTGGAGAGTATTCAAAGTCAATACTCTCCATATCCGGGTCAATCATTAAAGTGGTAGCCATACCTGTAACACGGTTTTGATCTTCAATCGTAGTACCAATGACAGAATCATTTACCATGACCCCACCTTGTTCCATTTGAATTCTTTTTGTTCTTGCTCTTTCTTTAAGTTCTTCCTTAAAAGCGGAGAAGAAGGAATCTTCGTCTACTTCTCTGATAAACTCAGGGAGAGTGTCAAAAAGCTCTTCTGCTTCGTCGGGAATAAATCCAAACACAATAGGTGCCTGTTGGGAACGAGTGTTTTGAAGATCAAAAGTAGGGATAATTCCCTCTGGAATAGTAGGCCCGTTCGCTGCGGGGGTTTCAGAGACAGGAACCCCTGTCTGCACATCTACATAAGTGAATTGTACATATTTCATAAATTTTCTCTGTCAAGTATTAAAGTTACGTGTTTATCAAAAACCTTTGTACTAAATTATAAGATTTTTCTGCTTGTTCAAAATAAGCTATAAAGCAGGGAATAGAATCTGGAGAGGTGATCGCTTTCTCAATGCATTTGTCTACAGTGTTCTTTAAAGGCACACGACGATGAGGATAGACAGTTTGGCCCACAAAGCTGACTCCTCTGTTTATCTTATGAATGAAACATTTCTTCGGATTGAACGAAAGTCCAATCGTCTTCACAAATTCATCCATTTTCGCCTTCATTTCAATGAGCGTTTCTTTGTCTTCCGCTAAGATGATACAATCATCAACATAACGGATATACTTCTTAGCTTTCAAAGTATGTTTAGCAAATTTATCTAGCTCATTCAACAAGATGTTAGCGAAGAATTGGCTCGTTAAATTGCCAATAGGCAAGCCTGTATTTTCTCCTGCTAGACATAATCTCTTTCTCTCGGGAACGAGTTCTGCTTCCCAATCTCTTGAATTGAGAGTGAAGTTTTTAGTGGGGTCACTATACAACACCAACTTAGTGATGTCTTTTAACCAACCATCCTCAATGGAAGGCTCCATTAAAGACCACAAAACATCCTTCTTTATTGATACGAAGAAGTTTGACAAGTCGCACTTCAAATACCAATAATCCTTTTCCCAATTATTTGTGAAAGATCGTATATGCTTTTCCAATCTTGTCGCACCGTATAGCGTTCCTCTGCCTGGAATACAGGCACAGCTATCAGCACTAAATCTTCTATTCCACTTCGGAGACATCCTGTTGTATATCAAATGATGTACAATTCTATCTCTAAAGTTTGCTGCCCAAATCTCCCTCACTCTAGGAATTTTAACGACGAAACATATAGATTTTCCAATCTCATAGGTTCCTGTTCTCAATTCATGATAGAGTTGTAGAAGATTTTCTTCTAAGTTCATTTCAAAATCTAAAGCAGAGTGTGTGGTTCTTTTATTACGCCGACAATCGAAGTAAGCTTCCACCAACTCTTCAAATTCAATATCGCAAGGTACGTGCTGCAAAATCAACCCTTTAAATACACCCTCAAGGGCGCAACAAATAAAACACAACCATATTTTGCGGCCCGAACATAGTTCGCATTAGTCTTGTTGTTGTTGTTCTGATTACCATTGTTGAAGTTCTGATTCCAACCATTCGACGAATGTTTGTATCCTATTACACACCAATCAGAACAACATTTAGAAGTTCCGATCAGTTGTCATTTAAGGCCGCAATTAAATGAAACATCTAATTAAAGCTTTAAACAACTTATCCGTGTCTTTCGACAGGGAGAATACCAAAATATTCAGTTATGTTTTGCTCCCGATTTTGCTAGCGTCGTATTTTACAAATCTTTGTAAATATTGTCAACTAGCAATATAATTCGAGCATAATCCTTGTCCTTCAGGATGCCCAAATCTTTCGCAACACGTAAACGCGCATTTAAATCCACTTTAGAAGGTATGTAGAAAAACTCATCTTCCTTGTTATAATACTCCTGTAAAGCTACAGAAATGTCATAACCCATCTGAATAATTGGTTCTCCTACCACTATCTTTAGTGGAAATGATGTGCGTTTAACAATATGTGTAATAGAACTTATAAAGTCAACAGCACTCTTGTACTTATCCAAGCACTTATCTTTACCTACAGAATACTTAACAAAATTACTTTTCAACATTTCCAACATAAAGGCAATAAATTGCCTAGCTAAAAAACATACAAAATATGTGAATAAAATAACGAGAGGAGCACAAAGCTCCTCTCCCCTCTAAGGCCCGAACCTCTCAAATAAACAGAGAATGCCCGAACATAACAAACATTTGCAATCAATTGCTAAAGCAATTAGATTGGAACACGCCGAACGGCCCGAACACAGAGCGCACCAGACTTGTAGCGGGTGCTCTGATAACCAAAGTGGAAGCCCTGAAGCCAACCATGCGACGAATTATATTCTGTTGAAGACCAATACCAGTTAGCCTGAAAAGCCTCTGCTGCACCTTCTTTAAACAAAGCAATAGAAGTTTGAGCCGGATTGCCCGAAGTGTAATTTCCTTGTGGGGGAA
>Ga0265293_10000560_pt1 | contig 87339 bp, 59 predicted proteins | sample Munlanlewell138R_FD_192505 | JGI IMG/M metagenome (GOLD analysis project Ga0265293, IMG submission 192505) | Leachate microbial communities from a municipal landfill in Southern Ontario, Canada - Leachate well 138R | ecosystem: Engineered > Solid waste > Landfill > Unclassified | place: Canada... | reverse complement strand
AGTTATTGTTAGTTTACAATAGATTATACAAACCACCAACCCCAGTAACGGTGCACAAAACACAGTAATGGTCGATTAGCTCAGTAGGTTAGAGTGCTTGCTTGACATGCAAGAGGTCACCGGTTCGATTCCAGTATCGACCACCACAAGAAAACTGCACTAATATTATGATTAGTGCTGGTTTTCCTTGCAAAACACAAGGGGGTACAAATATGCAGATGAGTTGGGTTAATGATGTGTGGGAAAAGGTAGAAAAAAAACTTGCGCTGACGAGTTCACGCACCGCAAATGACATGTTTCCCTACACAACGGAAAATGGGCGTTTTGTTGCCAAAGGAAACCTATACTGGTGGACAAATGGTTTTTGGGTAGGGATTTTGTGGCTTATGTATAATGAAACAAAAGATACAAAATACAAAACTCTTGCTGAAAGCTTAGAGGTAAAATTAGATGAACCTTTATATGGCTTCGACGGTCTTCATCATGATGTGGGTTTTATGTGGCTTTTATCAAGCGTAGCAAATTATAGGCTGACAGGTAATGAGGAATCAAAGAAAAGAGGCATGATAGCCGCAAGCGTTTTAGCCTCCCGATATAATATGGCAGGCAAATTTATACGCGCTTGGAATAGAGAGAGAGTTGGATGGTCAATCATAGACACCATGATGAATCTTCCGCTTTTATATTGGGCTTCGCGCGAAACGGACGATCCGCGGTTCAGTCATATTGCTCAAAGCCATGCAGACACCGTTTTAGAAACTTTTATACGCCCCGACGGCTCAGTTATCCACATTAATTGTTTTGACCCTGAAACAGGCGAATTGCTTGAAAATTTGGGAGGGCAAGGATATACCGAGGGCTCATCATGGACAAGGGGGCAATCATGGGCAATATATGGTCTTGCTCTAAGTTACATTCACACTAAGCAACAAAAGTATCTTGATGCCGCAAAGAAAGTTGCGCATTATTTTATTGCAGCGCTTGCCGCAGCAGACGATTTCGTTCCAAACTGTGATTTTAGAGCCCCGGCCGAGCCGGTTTATAAGGATACCACAGCAGGCGTTATAGCTGCCTGCGGCATGATAGAAATTTCAAGACAGCTTCCGGAGTTTGAAAAGGATTTGTATTTTAATGCAGCGCTAAAAATTCTAAAAGCTACCGAGCGTGACTATGCAAACTGGTCGGACGATGAGGATTCAATTATTCAAATGGGAACGGAAAGCTACAAAAACAAACACAATATCCCTATCATATATGCTGATTACTACTTTATAGAAGCATTGTCAAAATTGCGAGGCAAGGATGTTTTATTCTGGTAAACCCCATTTGCACAGCCTAAGAAATTAAAAATTATCAAACCTGTTATTTTAGGCGCATACGAGTTTTAATGCTTGTATGCGCCTTTTTTGTTAGTTTTTCGTATCAACCATCGTGTTTTAAATGCAATCTTGAATGATTGTGTTTTCTTCAGTCTTTGAAACCTTGTAGATGTGAATGTCGATAATATCGTCTATATTCTTTTTATTTGTGCAGCCTTCTATTTTAATATTGTTTTTGTTAAAATTTATCTCCTCCACCGACAATGCAGACAAAACTGTTTGCCCCTTCGTAATAAAACTGTTATTTTCAATTGTTATGCTTTTGTTGAAATAATCATTGGGGATATTGTCTTTTTCCCCACCGATTGCTATAACTGCTTTTCCATAGGGGCAATACAGGCAGTTATCAAATGTGTTTTCAAAAACATGCAATTTTCCCAAAGCCCCCGATTCGTACCAATATTTTGCTTCTCCTACGCCTTTTATTGCAGTTCCGCTTGACCTAAATAAACACTTTTTTATGGTTGCGCTTTTGTTTGTTGAAATTAAAATACCGCGCGCACGATTGTTGCTAAATGTACAGCCTTCAATCTCAACATTCGGAAGCCGCAAATGGCTTTCAATAATATCCCCAACCCCAACTTGCGTATCATTACATAAGGATGCTTTAATTGCATATCGATAACCATTAATAAATATTACATCCTCAACATTTAAATAGTTTTTATGCCTAAGGGTGTTGCTATCACAAACAGCAACCACATCACCCTTTTTGATTGTAATGACGCCCTCCTGCTGAAAATGCATAAGCCCAAGCTCAAATATATTTTCATCGTACATATTTAATACTTGATTGTATATCCCATGAACATTGCAGCCATCGTCTAATTGGTTTTCAAAATAACAATTTTCCAGCCTAACTAAACCGGTGCAATTAACAAAATGAGAGGCGTCGTTATTTGCGGTAACCATTCTGTTATTACTGCGCTTGGTTTTAAACCCGTTTAACAATATGTCGCTGCTATTTTGCGCTATAAGAGCCATTGCGCCGGCATGATGTACAACTATATTTTCAATATTGATGTTGCAAGACTTTGAAATAAACACACCCGGGTTATAGCGATATTCGTGTGTTATATTTATTATGTTTCCAACATTATGCGTTTGGTTAAAATCGGCGTAAAATTCTACAACATTTTGCTCGACCAATTTCGCCTTAACCCTTTGCGTTTTTAATAGCGTATCTCTCATACCCTCGGTTATGGCATTGGTGTTTACATCAAATTCTACAAACCATTTAATATGGCTGCATTCCCATTCGGGCGCATAAAAAGTAATCACATCATCGTCAATTCTGTATGGATATTTCTCGGAGTCTATTTTTAACGCTATGCGTTTGGGGTCTGCATATAAAACTTCGCCCTCGGTAAAAAAGGGTCTGTCATAATCAATGCTTAAATTTTTCAATGTTATATTTGCGCTATTTTGAACGCTAAAAGGCAAAATGCGACCATGAAAAACAAATTCAGACCCGTCCGCATCGATTGTAAAGTCCTGAAAACCGTCTAAATCAAATAGAATCGACTTTATCCCCGAATCATGGTTTGATATATATAACAAGCGTTCTACGCAATTGTTAGGATAGAAATGGTACACCCCTTTCGGAAAAAACAAAGTGCCGCTTCCTTTCGCTTTCATATCCCTTAATGCATAAAAAACAGGGGCGGAATAGTCATTCCCATTTTTATAAATCTCATAATCTTTAATATTCGTCATTTTAAGAGCCATTGCCTTTCCGGCTCACAAAAATTTTATATTAAGGCTTGTGCCTACGCGCTTATCGTGAGCCGGATAAGGCGTATAAACGGCACTTTGAGCTAAATTGTCGGTGCGTCCTTGTTCCATGGCACATGCGACCTTTTTCCCAGCTTTATCAGCCAATTTAGCATCGCTGCCATTAAATCCGCTTTTATTTTAGACAAGGATACATCATCCCACAAATTGTGTTTTTCCCATGGGTCATTTTTAATATCGTATAATTCCCCATAACATCTATTTTGGTAGTAAATAAACTTCCACCTTTTTGTGCGGATTGCCCTGATGTCTTGCGCTTCCATATATATGTCTTCCCAAACTTCGATGTCTGCATCCTTGGACCAAAATTGGTCTAAGCTTCTACCCGAAATATTTTCAGGTATCGGTACATTCGCCACTTTAAGGCATGTGGCTGCTATTTCTACCGAGCTGACAAAAGAGCTTTCTTTTCTGCCGCAAAACTGTGAAATGGGCGGTTTTATAAGAAACGGTATGTGCATAAGCGCTTCCGATAAATACTGACCTTTTCCCATCATTCCAAAGTCGCCCATAAAATCGCCATGGTCGGAGGTAAATATAATCATGGTGTTTTCGTATTCTCCGGTTTCTTTTAAAGCGCTTATAATTTCACCTATTTTTTCGTCAATTAAAGACATTTTCGCGAAATATGACAATCGTGTACGCTTTATATCCGCCTCGCTTGTTCCCTTAACCGGCATTTGCCCCGGGTTTCCATGCCCTGTTTCCAGTTGAACCATATAATGAGGCGGTTTTTCATCAAGATTGCTTTCTTTTGTGTGAGGTAGACCGATGGTCTTTTCATCATAAAGTTCGGCATGCGGGAGCCCTATCCCATCAAAAGGCTGGTGAGGTCCCGGAAAAGATACACATAAAAACCACGGTTTTTCTGACGGTCTCTTTTCCTTAAGCCACCTTTTGCCCCGCTCACCGATAAAATGGTCTATATGAAACTTAACATCTTCTTTCCACTTGTAAGTATATTTTCCTTCCCTTTCGTAAAGCTGGCTGCCCTCGCTAAAACCGTTTTCCTCAAGAAAAAGCGTGTAACTTGAACCTTTGCCGGAGGGGTTAAATTTTGGAAAATGCATATCATTAATTTCTTCGTAATCATATCCTCGTTTTATATTTGTGCTTCCAAAATGTTGTTTCCCAACAACCGCCGTATGATAGCCAGCCTGTTGGAGTAATGACATAAACATAACCTCATCATCGGGAAGATGTGTAATATAGGTTGGAGCGTCGCATTGCGAAGGGTATTTCCCTGTAAACACCGCCGCGCGAGCGGGAATGCATGATGGCGAAGTTGTGTAAGCGTTTTCAAAAACAATCGACTCATTTGAAAGCTTGTCTAAATTCGGCGTGATAACTTGCGGGTTAACATATCCCACAGCGTCAAAGCGCTGTTCATCCGTCATAATAAACAATATGTTAGGTCTGTTAATGCTCATACTTTATTCTTCCTCTCGCTTTTATTCGTGGCTCACTTAATTTGTATGCTGCCTACATCGCATGTTTTTTCATCAATTTTTAGCTTTTGACCCACATTTTCAAAGCTGCATCCGTCGATTGTTACATCCCGAGCGCAAATTACTTCAACACCTATATTCATGTTTTTAAACTCGCAATCTTTAATGGCAATATTATGGTTATACGGCTCAGACATTCCGTTAGAATTTATACCGATGCCGCCTGATGTTTCATATCGCGGGTGAAAGCCGCAGTTATCGAACTTGCAATCACTGATGGTGACATTATGCGCGTGCCCTCCCTCAAAATGCGTTAACAACTGCGCCCCCAAAAGGATAGCCGGATTCATTGTGTTTTTATAGGTGCATCCATTTATTGTAATGTCATGGTTTCGCAGCAAATGCCCTGCACCGGCTATATTTAAAAAAGTGCTGTCCGAGCATCTATAAGAATCCGGCTCCCAACAATGAGCAAGGCATAATGTTTCATTGTTTACAAAATCCGGTATATTGCCGTCAAACTCGATGGAGTAGATATATCCTTTTTCGGCAGGACCTTCCAGCTTCCATCCGACAATTCGTTGTGTTTCTATGTCCATCCCATTATAAAAAGCCACCTTGGCGCCGTTTACAAGCGGAAAGTAAGAATACCTGCTGTAAAATGTTGCCTGATTATTCGCTATCCGCTGCTTCATCAAAATAAAGTTATTGTGCACATTTTGCCCGTCCATTCGCACGCCTTCGATATACATTCTGTCTATTTCTACATTTCCTGTACATTTAAACAATTTCCAAGCGTCTCTTGGGCAGGTAAAATATTGATTGCCTTCGGGTTGAAACTTTATATCCCTTGCCTTTATATCTTTACAATATGTTGCAAGCATTGAAAATCCGTTGGCGTTTGATGTGTGAATGTTCTCTAAAATCAAACTATCGCAAAAACCAAAGTAAGTTTGAAAATCCGTCTGCGCTCCTTGGTGCCATGATAAAATTTCGCCTTCGTTTACTTTCAACGCAACCTTATCATCATACAATCGAAGCTGTCTATCCCCTGTCATTGCCCAATTGCCATCCGCGCCGTCGCCGTATGTAACGCTTTCTCCAATCAAGGTTTGCCCATCCTGCGAAAACCTATTCATGCAGTAAGCCCCCATATTATTTTCACAGGGGTTGTTTTCAAACACCTCTACTTCTATAAATTCGTCTGTTTTTTTGACAACCCGCCCTGCCGAACCGTATTCGGGGTTTCTTTTTAGTTTAATATTCCGTATTGTAAGCTCCGAACATTTTTGACACCATAAAATTGACGGCAAGTATGAATGAACTACACCATCATTATGTCCTGAAAGCACAGTTGCCGGGCTGCCGTCCTCATTAACCGCCCCTTCGAGAATGAGTCCGCGCATTGAATCAATCACAATGTGCGCTTTTTTTGTGCTGTGTTCCGCCTTGCTGCCTGCATCGTGAATCATGGCATCGGTTTCAACCGTTTTATCGGTAAGCAGGTCATAAACACCCGCTTCAAACACAACCTTAGAAGCTTTTGCTGTTTTTGCATACTCGAGCGCCTTTCGTATCCCTTCCGCGCTGTCGCTGTCGCCGGGCTTTGTAAAATCTTTGATATTTATTATCATGCTTGCCTCTCCTTTTTAACGCTATCGGCGTGTAAGCCATCCCATTTTAATGGCTATTGCATTTTAGTCATAGCCTTGGGTTCTAATAAACTCTTACTTCAAAAAGCCTTGCATTCTTATCTCCGTTTGTCGATAAAAAGCTTATTTTAATCGCATCGCATTTAATATCACCGTCAATAAAGTGCCTTTTAAACCGTAAATAATTATTTTCTACCGTTATTGAATGCACAAGCTTATCCCCTAAAAAGCATTCGATGCAATAGTCCTTAACAAGCTTCGCGGGTATCCCCGGCACTTGTCTTGACAACGCATTATCAAACATTGATATTGATAATTCCTTTGATAAATTTGAATCAAGACGGAGTTGAATTTCCCTCGGTGATACGGGCTGCTCATATTTTAGAAAAACCCATTCCGGCTTGTCCTTAATTTCGTCTGACACCCAGCAATTTTCGTTATCTTTTACCTTTCTTGGATATCCATTTACAATGTCATCGCATTTATAGCCGTCAAGGGCTGACGAACATGAAACGGTCGCTTTTAGGGCTAAATCCTTTTGGTCGGTGTTTTTATATCCGGGGATATAACAGTCGTCCTTTGACAGTCTGCGTTGTAAATCCGAAATATCAGCGCATAACTCCCTTGGCGTTATGCCTTTTTCAACAGCCATTGCGGCGCCTGTTCCGATTGCTTGACCGATTACGGCGCAGGTTGCAATTACTCTTGTGGAACCGAATGCCATGTGTGAAGCGCTAATTGCACGCCCGCCAATCATTAAATTATGTATGTTTTTTGAATATAGGCTGCGATAAGGAATTGTATAGACATTATCCATAAATATATTTTTCGTTGGCGGTTTTTCTGTTGCCCCGATGCCTCCTACAACATGCATATCCATTGACCACCCGCCATATGCTACTGCATCCTCAAATATCCTGCCTTCAAGCAAATCCTGCTCTTTTAAAACATAATCCCCCAAAACCCTTCTGCTTTCTCGCTTTCCGGGCAAAAAACCAACCCAATCCAAAACAAAGTTATCCGCGCCATGCTCACCGCCGTTTTTCACATGGTCCCATACCCCATAAACAGCTTTTAGCAGCTCATCTCGTATTTCCTCGCTGTCGGAAATTGTATCAAATTTATCCCCGCCCAATTCAATCCACCAATAATTTTTACCGCTCGCCCCATGCCCTCGATACTTTAAATCTTCCTCAGTATAACTATTTGCCCAAAAAGGCTTTGTAAACGGCATAGGCTTTCCCATATCCTTTGTGCTAAACAATAATGTGCTACCCATTGTGTGCTTATCACTTTTATCCGGCGCATATTTTTCCCCGTAAACATCTTTGCCCTCTCGTCCGGACATATACTCTGCACCGGCAAGGTATGCAAGGGTTGCGTCGCCTGTTGCATCAATAAATATTTCTCCGTCAAAGGTGAAGTTCTTTTCGGTTGTCAACTGATGCGCTTTTATGCTTTTAATCGTATTTTCTTCAACCGTTGCGCAATGCATATGGGTGTTTAAATAAAGGTCCAATCCATCTTGAAAATGTGCCTTTTCCCATAAAACCGTGTCAAATTCCGAATATGAATATTGCGGGTTTCTTACTCTGTTTTCAAGCAATATTTCCTCAACAATCCCCGTTTCTCTTGCATCCGTTCTTGTTTCATGAAAGTCTGCCCCACAAATGTGCATTCGTATCTCAGAGCTTGCATTGCCGCCCAATACGGGACGGTTGTGTATAAGGGCAGTTTTTGCTCCATGCCTTGCGCAAGCTACCGCCGCGCACAAACCGGATAATCCCCCGCCAACAACCACAACATCATACTTTTTTTTCATACTAATTCTCTCCTTCGTTGTTTATAATGTTGATTGTGCTTAAATAATCTATTATCAGATTACTTTTGACATTAATATAACTGTTTCCCTCAAGCCTTACATTTTGTGCATTTTTCAAATGAATTGCTGCTGCGCTGTCGCTTATATCAAGGTCTTTGAAAACATTGTTCTCAATAACAATATTGCTGTTATACGCCTCTGTTGTAAAATTTGAGTTTTTATTAAATGTAGTAATGCACCCGTAGTTCGTTTTGCCTTGGGCAGCCGATTTAAGCGACCATGTGCTTTTTGCAAATAAATTATTACGAATTATGATATTTCGTGCAAAGCCCCCCGCCCCGTCGCTGGTAGGCCCCAATTCTATGTTGCTGTACGCATTGTTTCTGAAAACATTATTTTCAATCAGCAAATTGTCTGTTTCGTAAACAATTGGCGTGCCGTAATTCCCTTCAAATAAGCTGTTTTTGATTACCGCGTCATTCCAGTTCCATATCTCGGGGGTGAAGGCCGCATCAATAACCACTTCTTCGGGGAGCTGCTCGGTAAAAGTAGCTTGAAACACACCGCCGGAGGTCTTTTGCACCGATTGAATAACCGCTTCATAAGGCGCATCCCCTACCCAAAATATAAACTTTTGCCCCGGTTTAAATTCAGAGTTAGAAAGGTTTGTTGTAAAACTTATGCTGTTGCCGTTTATCACTTGAGCAACTTTAATAAATTGCAAGTAACAAACGATAGGGTCCCATCTCACACCCTTGATGTAAATGTCATCCATAATCAGCCTGCCTGTATTTCTTGGCATATGAATACCGTCCCTCGGACTTACGGCAAGAGAATTCCCCTGCGGTGCTATATGCACGCTTTTAAATGCAAGGTTTTCGTTATCTACGGCTGCGATGGAAGCGCCCAAGGAGTTATATATAAAAACATTTTCCATGGAAATGTTTTTTGAAAGCACTATCCTTATATTATTTAAAGCATCAACATTAAAATGCCATGATATTCCCTGCCCCACTTCTACCTTGCTTGCTATATCAAGACCTTCAATTTTATACCTTCTGCCATCGCCCCCCGGAATATGCTGCCACAGGTTATTAAACTTTTCTTTGTCCACGCCTATTGTTAGTGCGGCAACATGAAGCAAATCCTTTGTTTCCAAATCCCAACTGTTCGACGAATAGCAGCGCATGCCATCAAAATGAGGCATCTCGGGCAAAATATCCACAACAACTTTGTCGCTTGTCTTGTCAACTTCTACTATTTCGGCTGCACTATTCGTTCGGGGGTAATGGTCCATAACGATATTTTTCAGCTTGATATTTTCGCAATTTCGTATAAATATATGCCTTGACCCTTCAATATCGTTTGCCAATTCCAAATTCATCAAAAGTGTTGTGGCAGGCTGTCTATCAGAACTTTTTTGTCCCTGTAAAGTTATATTGCTTGCGTTTGATAAATTTATTGCCGTATCCTGTCCGCTTGCAACTTTAAGATTGTATATACCCGCCTCAAATGTTATAATTGCGCTTTTTTCATTTTTAGCAGCGTTTATTGCATCGTTTATCGCTTGAATGTCACATAAATCATCATTTGGAACAGCTCCAAAGTCAGCAATATTAATGATTGTTGGCAAATCCGCCGCTTGGGGTATATTTATGCTGTCACCCAAAGGCTTTAGGTCGCTCAAGTTATCCCACAAAAATAGTTTTATTTCCGGTTCAATCAGGTTATCTAAGTGACAAAGGTCGGTTTTAATGCTGTATGAACCGTTTTGAGCAAATTGTGTTTCTTTTATTATATCTATGGCTTTTAGATGGGCTTTGCTTTGGTCATAGTCGTATAAAGCAGTAATAATTGTCGGCTCAAAAAGGTCTGCAATCTCAAAGTTGGTCATTTTATACGCTACCTCGGTTAATCCGAATTCGCCATAGCTGTATTGAAAATCGTTCATGGCAAAAATATATTTAAGCGAGGGCGCCCAGCTTACAAAATCATTTGTTCCGCCGGTGTTTGAACCTTTATTTGCTATAAATTTTAAAGTGTCTCCGCGCTTTACAAATATAGCAGTCTGCGGCGCTGTTGCGGGTGCGTTGCGTTGAACAATGTGCCAACCGCTTTGCGGCCACAGCTGCGTGTTTTCTTTCAGTATCTTAACATTTACCCCGTCAGAACCAACAGGCGGCACAGAGATGCTCGCCTGCTCTATTATAAGCTGCCCCGTATATGGCGCCACAAAAACAAGAACCGCATCGGCAGCAGCACCGGGGCTAAGCCCGCTGTCTTTTATACCGCCATGGCTGTATTTGCCAAGGACGCCTCTCCATCCCTTGTAGTTTCCCGAGTCGTATTGCATATATTCATACGCGTCCGAACCCAAAACTTGATACATATACCGCCATGGGCTTGAGCCGAAAATAGGGTCGGTAACGGTAAAATCTTGCGTAAGACCAAAATAAGATTGCAGTTGAGGGGTATTTGCAATTTCCGATACATTTCCGGCGTATGTTTTTATTGACGAATTTCCGTAAAAGACAAGCAAAATGACCGTCAATAACAAGCAAACCGCACGATTAAACTTATTGCCTTTTTGAATCACACAAATTTTAATATTTTCCTACCCCCTCTTATTTCCGTTGATAGCCGCCGGCTAATATATGCTTATGCCATATACCCCAACATTTGATGCGCCATTTGTGGCATGAAACACAATTTTTAATTCCTGCGTTTCTATCTTATCAAACTTTTTTCCGCTAACCCTTTGAAAATTCCCCGTAACCTGGTATAGTATCGCATAATCAGTTCCATTTCTGTAATAAACCGTATAGTCTTTTACAATTTGCGGCAATGTATTAAAATCATGGCTTCTGATGTTGAATATTCTATAATTCAAATTCGAATCGAAGGTTAGCACAATCTCGCTTATACTTTTTGCGCTGTCGAATTGAACGGTTATATGTTCCCCATCAACTTTCGCATCAGATATCCAAATATTCGGTAAGCCATACGGTCTTAAATATCCATTGGTTAGGTTGTCTGCACCAAATATCTCTTGCTCGGGAAACATTTTAAAGCACGGCACATTTGCAATGTTACAATACAAAAATTCTTTCGGCTGCAAGGTATCAATGTCAATGCTCCTTGGGGATTGACCTTTATTTTTTATCATACAACCAAAGCCCGGCAAAACATCGTCCGAAAAAGCAATCTCCAATTGCTTGTTTGCCTCAATTTCAATAAACAGCTTATCTTGATTAACGCTTTTTTCTATGGGGAGGGTAACCCAATTAAATTTGGAGGAGGGCTCCACCTCGATTGAACCTTCCGATATTTTCATCTCTGGGCAATAATTTTCTTTCTTTTTCGGTTGATATATCGTATAATTAAGTTTCTCATTACTGTTGCTTTTGACTAATAATTGAATATTTTTTATATATTCTTTGACAGGGACAATAAAAGCAAGGTTCTTTTCTAAAACAGCGCTGCTGCCCATTTCTGTCAATCGGCATTGCCTAACTGATGACACATTAATTTTTGCCTGTTGCGCCAAATCGTTCTCATTGGAGTATTTTCTGCCAACAACATAGCCGTCATTTTTCATCAATAAACTTTGCAGTTCTTGAAGATGCCCGTCATATATCCCCCTTGGCGTTGTATCATGCTTTTTGCACAAATATGCGGCAACGGCATTTGCTTGCGCCAAGATGCTCAATGTGGAGATAACCCTTGTAGACCCAAACGCTACATGAGTTGTTGACATACACCTGCCCGACATAAAAAGATTGCCTACATTTTTTGAATATCCTGTCCTGTACGGAATTTGATATATTCCTTTTAATACAATATGTGAATTAATAGGCTCTTTTGAAAAAAAGCCTTCTACCGCATGAAGGTCAATAGACCATCCGCCATAGCCGACGGTATCTTCAAAGTCCTTTTGCTCTTTAATATCGCTTTCTTTTAAAATATAATCCCCCACCAACCGTCGAGACTCTCTTTTGCCGGGAATGGATGATACATATTCTAAGTCGTAGTTTTCCGCATCATATTTACCGGTGTTTTTTATGTAATCCCAAACGCCGTAAACCAACGCCCTGTGCCTTTGGATAATTTCCTCGTTATCCGAAATTTGATCCAGCTCGCCGCCAATTTCATAAAACCATTTATAACTGTAAAACTTTTCTTGCGGAATTTCCCTATATTCTAAAATATCCGTCCCGGCAATGTCTAAAGCAAAATCCGGAGGGATATATTCAACCGGCTCACCAACATCTTTTGCATAAAAGCAAAGGGTGCTGGGCAGGACGTATTTATCCGCCTTTTCAGGCGCAATCTTTTCGTCAAATTCGGAGCTTGCCTCCCTGCCTTTTCTAAATTCGGCGCCGGACAAATAACCAAGAGTGCCGTCTCCCGTATCATCTAAAAAATATTTTCCGTAAATATTAAACCGCTTTTCCGTTGTGGATTGCACGCCCGACACATACTTTATAGCACTGCCGTCCGCCATCTCCGCTTTATCAATGTTGGTGTTGTGAAAAAGCTCAATATTCGGTTCTCTGCCCACAAAATCCAGCAAAACCGTATCCCAGATATATCTGTTGCCTTGCCTGTTACGATAAAGGTTTTCAAGCAAGATTTCTTCTACTATTCCCGATTCCCTTGCAAACAAATTAAACTCTTGAGAGCCGGTGGCGCCGTTGACCGTTACAAAAATCTCGGCGCTTGCGTTACCGCCCAAATATCCCCGATTGTTAATTAGCGCAACGGTAAGCCCAAGCCGCGCGGCTTGAATGGCGGCGCAAATCCCGGGCATACCCCCGCCGACTATAACCAAGTCTTTTTCTATGTCATAGCTTTTAAATTCCATTTTTATTTCCTCCGTGTAATATGCACAACTGCAAACTTATTGATAAAAACAGCACATGTATGCACCTTCATTTAATGCCCCTGTTTTTGAAACCACCCTTCTTGATACGCTTTCCACGAATGGCGCTTTCCTCCTACGTACTCATAGCCTTCAAAAGCATCTCCCCCTCCCAAAATACGAGGGTCTTTCGTTTGGATTAGTTTGTTTTTCAAATTTGCCCACAGCTGATTCTTTATTTCTTGAAATTCATCTTTATCTGCCAGATTATTCATACATTCAGGGTCATTTTTAATCTGATAAAGTTCCTCCATAGGTCTTTTCGCAAAGGTCAAATTATAATAATACTCATCCCCTTGCTCAAATTTATTAAGAATTGAAGTTTTAGTCGGAGAGCTGTCTACATCCGTATATCCCGTTTCCGGGTTGCCGGAAGGCCAACGCTCGGGCTTAAGGTTTCTAATATACAAATAATCATGCGTTCGGATGCACCTTACAGGATACCCCGTATCTCCTTCTCGTCCAACATCGTGCCGTTCTCTCCCTGTGTATATGCAATCTCGGCTTTCGTCCACTATTCCGCTCCTGTCGGCTTTTAAAATGTTTAACAAGCTTTTCCCGCCCATTTGCGAGTGAATGTCAACGCCCGCCGCCTCCAAAAAGGTGGGCGCAAAATCAATAAAGCTGACTAAATCATCCACCACCCTATCGCTTTTGGTCATTGCCTTCCAGCAAATTGCCAGAGGCAAGCGCACATCCTGTTCATACATTTGCCCTTTAACCCGTGGGAACGGCATTCCATTGTCTGATGTCACCACTATAATGGTATTATCGAATTCGCCGGTTTCTTTAAGTATTTTAATCATTTTGCCCAGATGCATATCGAACCAGTCGATTTCACTCGCATAATCGAGCATATCGCTTCTGACCGATTCTTCATCAGGCCAATACGCCGGCACATCAACATCATCTAATTTTTTGCCGGCTCTAAGCCCTTCGCCCGGGATGTACTTTCTATGCGGCTCATGCCCTCCATACCAAAAGCAAAACGGTTTATCATCCGATTTTTCACTTAGGAAGTCTTTAAAATTTTCTGTATAATCCTTATCGGAAATACGGGTGTTTTCCGGCGGAACAAGAAACCTATTATTATATTCCGTTCCTGCAGGATTGCGGTTAAAGCCGCCTTTTTCCCAGTCACCCGGCGACCATCCTTTGCCTGTATACCCCACATGGTATCCATTGTCCTCAAGCAAATCCGGAAACACCTTAAATTTAGACGGAAAAACTCCAAAATGGTTACCTGCTTCTTCCATTTGCCATGTGTGCATTCCGGCTAAAATACTTGCCCTTGAAGGCGCGCATTTCGGATTTGTTGTAAAGGCATTTGTAAAAAGAATTCCGTCTTTTGCCACCGCATCAAAATTCGGTGTATTGACGAATTTATGCCCATATGCGCCCATATGTGACGCATCATCTGCAATAGCAAATAAAATATTCGGTTTTTTGTTCATATTAAGCTCCATTTCTGCCACATGCAATTTATTTTTATTTCATAAAAAATATGCATTTATACATTAGTTTGATACAAAATCAAAGATTTTTTAAAATAAATTTTCTCCTTTATAATTTTTGCGAAAAAGCTTTAGTTGTCATAGTCATAAATATCCTTTGTGCTTTCCCCAACTACCAAAAGTCTGTCGCCGATATTTACATATTTATTATCCTTTAATATTACATTTTGTGCATTACCCACCTTTACAGCGTATATATTTGCCCCGCTTTTGCCAAAATTAACATCTTGGAATAAATTGTTTTCAATAATAATATTTGTATTATACGGCTCTGTTGTAAAATCAGGATGGCTTTGGAATAGCGACACAGCTCCGTTTTTAGCTGCTGTTTTATGTATCCATGTTGTGCCTATAAATTGATTATCTTTTATTACGATATCTCGGGCAAATCCGCCTTCTTTTTCTCCAACCACACCTAATTCCAAGTTGGCGTATGCGTTGTTCCTAAAAACATTGTTTTGAAGCAGCAGGTTTGCGCTTTGATAAAGAATTGTGCCGAAATTCCCCTCAAATGTGCAGTTTTGAATAACCGCTTTGTCAAGAGTCCACACATTTGGCGTGAAATATGTTCCCGTCACAACCGATTCCGGCAATTTTTCACTGAGCGTAACGGAATATTCGTTCCCCCCAAGGCTTTCGATAGAGGACACCGCCATATCAAAAGGAGCCTCACCCGCCCAAAACCTTATTTTTGTCGCTTTTACAAAGTTTTGGGAGCATTTAAATGTTTTCCTGTCGCCTGAAATCAAGCCTACTGCATCAAGCCCTTCCCTCACATTTACAATATCCCACCTGCAACCTTTAACATATACACTATCCATCAAAAGGTTGCCTGTATTTGACGGCATATGAAAAGCGTCTCGGGGTGCAACCGCTAAGGAATTGCCCTCGGGGCCTATATAAATATCTTTAAAGGTTAAGCCGTTATTGCGCTTGGTCATTATAGGAACGGTTATGGCGTTATATATATGGAGATTTTCCACGCTTACATTTTCGCAATCATCTATATCAATATTATGCCCTACGGAGGTAGTCACATTAAAGTGCCACGATATCCCCTGTCCTACTTCCACCTTATCGGCAACGTTAATACCTTCAATCTCGTATCTTCTGCCATCGCCACCGGGAATATGCCTCCACAAATTGGTAAACTTATCTTTATTTGTGCCTATGGTTAATGCCGCAATGGGAAGTAAATCTTTGGTTTCTAAATCCCAACCGTTGGAGGAATAACATCGCATACCGTCAAAATGAGGCATATCCGGCAAAATATCCACCACTACCCTATCGCTCGATTTGTCAACCTCTATTATCTCAGCGGCGGTGTTGGTTCGTGGGTAATGGTCTAATATAAGGCTTTCCAGCTTGATATTTTTGCTGTTCTTTACATGAACGTGCCTTGTGCCGATAATATCGTTTTCCAACTTCAAATTCATTAAAAGGGTTGTGCTGGGCTTGCCCTCTGAATTTTTTTGACCCGCCAAAGTTATATTGTTCATATTTGCTAAGTTTATCGCCGCCGGCATGTCATCCGAAACTTTTAGGTTATACACGCCTTCGTCAAACACGATAATGGCATTGCCCTCTTTTTTTGCCGCTTCTACTGCACTCACAATTGCTTGAATGTCGCATAAATCATCATCCGGTATTGCGCCAAAGTCTTTTACATGAAAAAATGTTGTTTCTTGAAACAAGTTAATGCTTTCGGTTAAAGGTTTCATATTATTTATGCCATCCCATATAAATAGTTTGATGGTTGGTGCCAAAAGATTGCCATCATAGCAAATCCCAGAATTTATGCGATATATATTACCCGGGTAAAGGGGCGTGCGTGAAACCGCATCAAATGCTTTCAATGCGTGATTATAATCATATAAAACGGCAAAGATTGACGGCGTAAAATCATGCGCATATGCAAAGTTAATCATTGAAAAACTTACCTCATACCGTCCCTCTATAACCTTGTTGTAGTAAAAATCTTTCATTGCAAACACATATTTTATAGAAGGCGTCCAATTGGCAAAATCAGCCGAACCTCCTCCACCTTCGCTTTTTCCTACTATAAATATTATGGTTTCTCCCCGCCTGATAGAAAGGGTTATCGTCGGTGTTTCAACAGGCGCGTTATAACCAACAAACTGCCAATCATTTTGCGGCCATATCTGCGAATTGTTTTTTAATATCTTGGCGTTTACTCCGTTGGAGTTGCTGTTTTCAACTGCAATGCTTGATTCGTTGATAACAATTTGCCCAGTATACGGCGCAGTAAAAATAAGCGCTGCATTGGCAGCAGAGCCGGGGTTAAAACCGGCTTTTGTAATCCCGCCATGCATGTATTTGCCCGGGCTCCCCCTCCAGCCTTTATAATTTCCCGCATCATACTGCATTGGTAAATATTCATCCGCCCCGGAAAGTTGATACATGTAGCTCCAAGGGCTTGAATCAGGCAGTGGGTCTGTTGTTATAAAATCCTGCAAAAGCCCGTACTCATCCTTTAGCTGATGTTGGCTTGCAACCTGTGTTACGCCGGCATGTATTTTTGTTATATTTACCTTAAAGGACATAACAAGTATCAATATTGTGACTAATGCAAATTTAAAATATTTATTCCCCAAATTATATTGCCTCCTTATAAACGGGGTTTGCAAAAAAATAAAAGATGCGGTATTCGCCGTAAACGCCAAAGAGAATACTTTTAATATCCGGCAACCAAAACTTCGATTGCCGGATATATAAGTTATTTATTAATCGTTGTTCACAATATTTTTTGTGCTTTTGTCATCGATGATAATTTTGTTTAAAACATTAATATATTGATTGTTGCTTATCGTCACATCCTGGGCATTTTTCAAATGAATGGCGGAAAACTCTTTTCCAAAATTAATGTCTTTGAAAATGTTGTCTTTAATTGTGACATTTTCGTTGTATGGCTCCAAGCCAAAAGCTCCGTTTTTATTAAAGAGCGTTATGGTGCCATAATTTGTGCCGCCCTCAACTCCGCCCGATGATTTTGGAGTCCATGTTGAACCTATAAACTCATTATTTTGAATTACAATGTTTCTGACAAAAGAACCTGCACCGTTACTGGTGGGGCCAAGCTCAATGTTGCTGTACGAGTTATTTTTGAATATGTTGTTTTCGATTAACACATTTGATGTTTCAAAAATGACGGGCGTGCCGCAATTGCCTTCAAAAACACTATTCCGCACTATCGCTTCATCCCAATCCCAAATCCCGAGGCTGAAATTAGAATCCACCGCAACCGAAGAAGGCAACGCTTCTGTAAACACTACTGAATATTGATTTCCGCTTATTTTTTCTATGGATTGAACTATTCTGTCAACAGCCCTCTCTCCCGTCCAAAATGTTACGCTGTCACCGGCTTTTAACTTGTCGCCGCCTGCATCAAGAATCGCTTTTATGCCGTTGTTTCCGATAATTTCTTGCACCTTCAAAAATTTCATATATGAAACAAAGGGGTCCCACCTGCAACCTTTTATATACATTTCTTCCACCAAAAGCTTACCTTTGTTTCTTGCCATATGAAAACCGTCTCTTGGAGTAACGGTTAATGAGTTGCCTTGGGGAACCAAATGCACCTTTTTTAAAGTAATGTTTTCGTTTAGGTTCATAGAAACGGCAGCGCCTACCGCACTAAATATTTGCACATTCTCTACAATAATATTCTTATTGCCGCTTGCGCGAAAAACATTTTGAGCGGGCGCCCCCTCGTTAGCCACAACATTAAAATGCCATGACATTCCCTGACCTACATCAACCGAGTTGGCAATTCCAAACCCTGAAAGCTTATATCTTTTGCCGTCACCGCCGGGTACATGCACCCACACATTAGAAAAGCGTTTTCTGTCCACCCCCAAAGATAGCGGAGCTTGCGGCAACAATTCTTTGGTTTCCAAATTCCAACTGTTTGCAGAATAAAACTTCATGCCGTCAAAATGAGGCAGTTCGGGCAGGATATCTACCGTAACAACATCTTTTGACTTATCAACATCTACAATTTTGCCTACCGTATTAAATCGTGGATAATGGTCCATGAGTATATTCTCAATTTTAATGTTTTCACTATTGTTAACGTCTAAGTGACGCCCCGATGTAATGTCATTGCCCAATGTCAGGTTCATTTCAAGCATTGTTGTAGGCTCGCCTTGCGAATTTACTTGACCGGACAATGTCATGTTTTTCGCCTTGTCTATCACAATCATGGCAGGCAGCTTTACCTCATCCTTTAGGTTATAAACGCCCTCATCAAACATAACAACGGCATTGCTTTCCTTTTTTGCCGCATCGATGGCATCGCAAATTGCTTTGACATCGCATATGCCGTCGTCCGGTATCGCACCAAAATCTTTTACATGAATAATTTTAGCGTTTCCTAAAACTTCGGCAGTTTCCCTATCAGCAGCGCTGCTGCGTATTTCATCCAAAAGGGATGTACTGCTGTTTTTCTTATTTGTTAATAATGCTTCAACCGTTGCTATTGCAAGCGCCTTTATATTAAATTCCGGCTGTGAATAAGCATCCTTTAAACCTAATGCCGCGGCAAAATCGTTTAAGTTATCCCAATTATAATCCGCTTCGTAAATATAACCAAGCGATTCCAACATAACCTTGTAATATTCTTTTGCGCTGATTTCCAAATCGGGGCTAAATAAATTATCTCCCGTTCCAATCATTCCAAGCTCGGGATGCGACTTCAAATATGCCATGTGCTTTTTCGCCCAATGATTTTGGCTATCCGAAAAGTTATCTTCACCGGCAAAGCTTTCAGCCGCTTTTTCAAGCCCCTTTAGCCTTAAATACATTACAGCCGCCTGAATTCTGGTGGGCTTTGTTTGCAAGTATTGTTCCGTAACGCCGTTGCCGTCACCCAAAAGCATTCCCATTTCGCTAAGCGTTCCCGCGGGGTTGGACTTGAATTTTTCAGCCTCTTTTGACAGCTCGGGTTGCGCAGGCACTTCAACCGGCGCTTCATCGCTTTTTTCGATAACAGGTTCTTTATCCGGCTTTTTTTCTTCTGTCGGAGCGGTAACAGGCTTTGAATCCGACAATATCTCAAGATGGGCATGCTTGCTTTTATCCGCATCTTCTTTGGATACCAAAGCGCAATAGCTGTTTACCGTATTTACAATTGCAATGCTGTATGTTGCGTTTTTGGTAATATGGCTTGTCAAGTCAAATTCTACCCAGCCAATGTCCGTTGCCGAAGCCTTGGGCTCCTTATCCAGCAAATTCGTGCGGTCAATGTCAGGGCTGTTGTTCCAAGTAAGCATTTTTTCGCTCCAGTTATTATCGGTAACGGGATACACTTCCAAAGGCCCCTTGCCTTTATCCCTGTATACCTTTAGTTTAACTGATTTTGGGTTTACCGGCACTTCAAATTTCATATACACAATTTTTGTGCCTATCATTCCGTCGCCCGAGTCATCCACCCGCCCAAACTGCGATACGCAAACTTTTGAGTTAAATGAGCTGTCAGGTTTTTCTATTATGGAATAGGTATCATCTGACGGATAAACAATTACCTGCCCCGATTGCTCGGCGGCAACGCCCTTTTGAACACCCGTTGCCGGCACACCCAGCATTGTTATACTAAACAGTATTATTAGCAATGTTGCCAATCGCCGCTTTTTCATTTAATATTCCCATCCTTTTTTCAATTTTATTTATTAGCTAACCGGTCATATCCAATACAAAAAGCTTAACCGAGAAAATTATTTACCTTCTACCTTTTTGATATATTCGTTCATTTCTTCAACGAGCTCTAAACCGCCGGCTTTATACCAACCATCAATCGCTTTATCATATGCGCTAACCGGCAGCGAACCTAAGATAATTTTTGTAATAACCTCAGACATCGTTACTTGATAATCTATAAACTCAGGTTTTTGAGAAGCCTTTGTTATGTATCCCCTATCCATGGATGGTATGGCATTTTTAATGCATTGGTCCACCCATGCGCTCACCTGCGTCGTTCTGGCAACATCATCAACTAAACGGTCGGTAATAAAAAAGTCTGAATCGTTATTCCTTCGCACAAAATCCCGTGCAATAATATGTTGTTCAAATTTTTTGTTAAATATTTTTTTGCCGTCTTCTTCATGATACGTCACATCTTTTACCCCATACTTAACGGCGTCCCATCCTTCATCGGATAGCATCCAATCAAATGAGTCTACTATTTTTTGCGGGTTTTTGGCGCTTTTGGTTATGGCGTACGCTCCCCATATTCCTGTACCGCTGACAGCGGATTGAACTTTACCCTTTGCATCTTTTATGCCTGTAATGTATGTTAGCTTTACATTCGGGTTGATTTTTTTCATCGTGGGCGCAAACACAGGGTCTATATTCCCCGCAAAAGCAGGAAGAACACCGGTTATGCCCTGCATAAACCTATCTTGGGCTACCTTTCTGGTTATTGTTGCGCTGTCCGGGTCGATAAAACCTTTTTCGTAAATCGAGGACATATATTCCAACGCATTTTTAAAGCTGTTATCATTTTTATCAAACTTTTTATGCATGTACGAGAATTCGCCATCATCTTCTTGCCAACCGTTTATACCAAACACATTTATTGCAATAGGGTCAATTCCGCCCAACGAGGACTGGTTGCATCCAAAGCCATAAGTGTTGTTCTTGCCATCGCTATCCGGGTCGTTCAAAGTAAACCTTTTTAGTATTTCGGTAAATTCATCAAGCGTTACCTCACCGTTTTCCGGCAATGTCAGCCCAACATTATCAAGCCAATCCTCCCTTACAACATAACCGTCGGCTCTCATTATGCTGGTTCTGGGTATGGCATAAATATCGCTGTCGTCTTTTGTTTTTAAAGTATCCCACGATATGTCATAAGAATACTTGTTAAGGTTCTCGGCAGTTTTTAGGTAATCGGTAATGGGAATTATAATCCCGTTTTGAACTGCGTCGATATATGCCTTGTTTGTAACATCAACAAACTGGATTACTTCCGGATAATCTCCGCCTGCCAGCATTATCTGAAGTCTTTCAGAATAATTCGTTGTCGGCGGTATTTCAAGATTCACCTTTATGCCGTTTGCTTCTTCCATCATTTTAACGAAGGCGCTGTCAACATCCGTTATGGTTGGTGAAGCAAAAACGCCGAAAATTTTAAATTCGTAGGCGCTGCTGCCGTCCGTCAAGCTCGTATCGACATTTGGTTGCCTGCAACCGAAAAGAGCCGCCATAAGCGATGCCACCAATATTCCGATTAAAACCTTTTTCACAACATCATCTCCCATTGGTTATTATTTTTGTATTGTCCCCGAATCGGGCGGTTAACCCTTTACCGCACCCAAAGTAACCCCTTTAACAAAATACTTTTGCAAAAACGGATATAAGCAAAGAATCGGCAAAATTACAACGATTAGCGTGGCGTACTTAACGCTTTGCGTTTGTATCAGCTTTTCTTCCGCAAAATTAGTTCCCTGGAGCAAGGCGGCGTTGGATGTCATAATAATTTCTCTTAGCAGCAATTGCAATGTCCATTTGCTTGTTGACCTTATGTAAACAACTGCATTAAAGAAGCTATTCCAATAGCTGACTGCAATAAAAAGGGCTATTGTAGCAATAATAGGCATTGACAAAGGTATGATTATTTTATAAAGAATATAAATATCCTTCGCGCCGTCTATTTTGGCTGCTTCCTCTAAGCCTTTTGGCAACCCCTCGAAAAAGTTTTTCATCAGAATAATATTAAAAGATGTCAACATTCCCGGTATAATGAGCGCCCATAAGGTGTCAAGCATTCCAAGGCTTTTAATCAAATAAAATTTAGGTATTAACCCGCCGTTAAACAACATCGTAAAAACAATAAACATCATTACAAATTTTTGCCCTTTAAGATGCCTTTTAGAGAGCGGATATGCAGTTACAACAGTTAGAAAAAGCCCGCCTATTGTACCCAACGCTGTTATAATGACTGTGTTTTTATAGCAATTTAGTATCAGCGGATTGCTAAACACATATTCAAACGCCTCAAAGTTTATATTGCGTGGCCATATCATCAGTGGGCGCTTTAAATATTCACTATAATCACTAAATGCTACTGCAACCACATTTAGGAAAGGGTAAAGCATTATCCACGCTATCAATCCCACAACTACTGCAATAATCGCATCGACAATAAAATCTACATTAGTTCGTCTCAATTTCATCAACCCTTTCCTTTACCATAGCCCTGCGTCGTTAACCTTTCTGGATAAATAGTTTGAAGACATGATAAATATCAGCCCAACCACAGATTGAAATATTCCAACCGCAGTAGAGTAACTAAAACGCCCTTCCAGTATACCGACCCGGTAAGAATATGTTTCAAAAACATCCGCCACATTATATACCATCGGGTTATACAGCAGAAAAATTTGTTCAAACCCATTGCGTAAAATGTTCCCCATACGCAATATAAGCAGCACAACAATCGTGCTCATTATACTCGGTAAGGTAATGTAAAGGATTGTTTGCAGTCTGTTAGCCCCGTCAATAAAAGCGGCTTCGTATTGCTCCACATCAATGCTTGTTATGGCAGACAAATAAACAATGGTTCCCCACCCTGTTTCTTTCCATATTCCGCTTAACACAATGATGCTTCTAAAATATTTGGGTTCTTGCAAAAAAGCTATTGATTTGCCGCCAAATTCATTAATCATAAGGTTAACAACGCCGGTGCTCGGAGAAAGGAACACATAAATTATTCCTGTTATAACCACCCATGATATAAAATGGGGCAGATACAATATTGTTTGTATTGTGCGTTTATATGTGTTGCTGCGCACCTCGTTTAAAAGTATTGCCAATATAATCGGGGCGGGGAAGCCAAAAAACAACCTGTAAAAGCTAATTATAATAGAGTTGGATAAAATATTAAAAAAGTCTTTTGATTTAAACAAATAGGTGAAATTATCCAAACCAATCCAAGAGCTGTTCCAAACTCCCTTTACCACATCAAAATCTTTAAACGCTATCAATATACCATACATTGGGGCATAATGAAATATTAAAAAATATGCAACCCCGGGTATAAGCAATAAATACAGCCAAAAGTTCTTTTTAATGTATTGTACCGCACTTTGTAGTGCATTGGATTTAGGCTTGGTATAAAGTGCTAACTGATTACTGCAAATACTGCTTTTACTCATAAGTTTTTGTTCCCTTCGTTTATTATGGTGTTTTGGTACAGAAAGTTTGTACTTTAAAGCTTTATATTATTTAATTAAGCGTATATGTTCCTCTGTATGGCACTAAACTGTTTAAATCGGACCATATAAATGATTTAAGCTTTGCATCAGGCAAATCTGCAGCATCTATGCTGACAGTTGCCTCCAACACGCATGAATCTTTTGCAGCAACGGTATCTTGCAATGACACATTTATTTTTCTTAAAACGGTGCATCCTTCAGTCACATCTTGAAATACACTTGCTATAAGAGTTAAGTTCATGTCTTCGCCCGCTGTGTTGGTTGCAACCACTTTAACGGTTACCACACCTTCTTCAAGCTTATATATCTCAGTTCCGTCACCCTTTTGATATGTCGGCGCTCCGAAAACAACCTGATTTGTCGGCAAAGAGGCAAGCATAACGGCATCAGCGCGTGTGAAAAGCATTTCTTCCATTGATATAATTCTGCTCATTTTTATATATTCATCGCCGTTTCCATCAAAATTAAATACGCCCAGCGTTACCCATTCCGATGCCCCCTGCGAATAATCCAAATAAAAGGTTTCTACAACACCGCTATGTTTTACTTCCCATTTTACATTGGTATCGTTATTATTCGGACCAACGATTTTGTAAATTTGGACAATTAGTTCTTGAGGCTCTGCAATGTTTGGCGTGTATGTAACCGATGGCTGTTCCCCCTCATATTCGGGATTTCTGGGGAAATATCTGCTTGGGCTGCCGTCGTGCCCCGCCAAGCTGGCGGATTCTAACCATTCGCCTAATTCGCTGTATCCTTCATCACCATAACCTATAATTATTTTATCGAATTTATTTATGTTAAATTCATAGGTTTGAGATGAATTGCCATCAGTAGATGTTACGGCAATCTCAATCAAATTAGCCCCATCCGATAGCGATATCGGTTCGCTCGGCACGCCATATTCAACTAAAACGCCGTTTACTGTTATGCTTGCGTTGGGGTTTTGAGCATAAACCTCAAATTGAATTGCCGAATCCATCAGTTGCGCTTCTAATGTATAGGAATTCTGACCTTGTAAAACAACGGGTGACAGCACCTTACCATTAAGATGTGCTTTAACAGCCTCAAGCCCCGCCTCGCTACCGTCAAAATTTGCCTTTGAAACCTTTATTGCGCCTACCCTTAACATTTTGCCTGCTGCAGTTTTAATAAGTTTTACCGTTTCAGCCCCGTCACCGGCAAAGTAAAATGTGCCCATATCAACCCATTCGCGGTCTCCGTTTTCAAGGTCGATATATCTTGTTGAGGTTACGCCGTCGTGAATAATTTCAACTGTTATATTATTATCGCTGTTGCTGTAAGCCGAGCGAAAATATTTTATGTTGTAAATGCCTTCTTGTGCAATGTTTGTGTTAAACACAGCATACGAACCTAAAGATCCATTGTAATAAGTGGGTATTATGCCATCCCACCCTTTAACAGCCGCTGATTGCTGCCATGTTCCTGCCCCGTCAAGGGTGTATGAACCTGCGCTTTCCGTGGATATAACAGCTTCATCCAAGCTAACGGTAACAGTATATGTTTTGCTGACCTCACCGTTTGCTGAAAGAACAGTTATTGTAAATATATTTTCGCCAAGTCTGAGTGCATACGGAGCTGTTGAATTGTGCGGTGCAGTAATAGTAACCGTTGCATCAGTATTGGATGCAACCGCATCAATTTCTGTGATGACATCAGCCGTGCTGATTGTATAGCTTTCAATCTCGGGTGAAAATTCAGGCGATAGCAAGCCTGCTGTAAAATCAAGTTCAAACAATGTTGCATCCGCAGGGTCGCCCGAAACACCGGCAACCTTTTCAAATTTCACAGAATGCGTATGTAAAAAAGCAGTACCTGAGCGGTTTCGATAAATTTCAACATATTCCGTTCCATCTCCCGAAAAGGTAAAGCGCCCAATATGTTGAAAACCGGTGTTCAAGGCTGATTGATTGTAATTAGAAATTGCAGTATCAAGAGTGCCGTTATGATGCACACGAATTGTTGCATTATTATTGTCATTGGTTAAGGCAAAGTCGGTGCGGTTTATGTTGGTATAATACACATCATACTCAGCGCCTTCTTCCAGCAAACCCTCCAACGGCCTAAACCGTGCATATGCGTTCGCACCGTAAGTGTTAGCGTCAGCGCCTCTTGACGCCATGCTTCCTCTTACCGAGCCCGCCCATGGTAAGTTGGGGTATGATGCAGTTGGCGGTCCTATCTGTTCCCATTGAAAATCGCCCATTAAAAAGTCCCCGGTCTTTGTTGTTGAGCCTTGCATCCCGTCATTTCCAAGATAGTCTACAATTACCGTGCTTTGTGCGGAAACAGAACCTATGCTCAGAATAAACCAAACAAGGAACAACCCCAGCAAACCGGTAATTAACCCAAATTTTTTACCCATTTTAATCCTCCTCTTATTTTTTTATTATAGCATCATCATACATATTAAAGGTTTTTAAACTATCTATAACATATGTTTTTATAATATAATCCTCTGCATTGCCTTGAATTTGGCATTGAAAGGATATGTCCAGCCGCTTATCTGATAAAACTGTTTGCTCCTCTGAAAAAGCAACCTTTTCCACCTTGTAGCTTTGCTCTGTTCCCTTGCATAAAATGGCAATTATCGAAACAGGCTTATCGGTTTTTGCATAATTTTTAATAGATGCCGTAACGGTGATGTTGCCCGGCTTTAAATTTTCTATTATTTGCCCTTCTTCATTTTTCAAATCAACATGTTCAAGCGTTATATCCGTCAAAACTTCACACCTTACTGCATCGGCATAGGTGAAGCTGTTTGCATCGCCGCCGCTTTGGCGAACAATCCTAACATAGCCGCTAACGCCTTGCGTTACATCATATATCCCTAAGTTCAGCCAGCCGCTTTCACCTTGTGTTTGGTCTACATAGAATGTTTTTTGCGTGCCGTTTATAACGACTTCTACCTTTGCATTGTTATCTCCGTTCGGCGCCGCCACTTTATATAGCTGAATTCTTATCGGCACCGAATCGTTAAAATCAAATTTATATTCTGCCGTTGCCGCTTCTAAACCGGTTGCAGCTCTTGTTCCTGTTCCGTCATGCCCGCCGTGCTCAGTATTAGTATCCCATAAGCCGCTTTCTTGGTAACCGTCGGCATTATAATCTAATGTTACATATGCAGATTTTCTGACCAAAATTGTATAGTTACCGGTTATGCCGTTGGGTGATGTCAACTGAATGTTTATGTTACTTTCCGCCCCCAACAGAGAAAACATTTCGCTTTTTCCATACTGCACATCAACATCGTTGATTTTTATTGTTGTATCGGGGTTTAAAGTATATACTGTAAACTCTAACTCATTTGTAACAATTGGAATTATCATAGTATATTGATTGATTTGCGCGCTAAATGGCATATTCAGACTGCCGCCGCTTACTTCCAGCCAATCCAATGTGTTTTCATTCCCCGTAAAATCCTTTTTATTTAGCTTAACCGAATCAATACGGGTAACAATGTTGTTGCCATCATCGGATACTCGGGTTACCTTAATGTTTTCCGTTCCATTGTTGCTAAAATAAAATGTTCCCAAGCTTACCCAGCCCCCGGCGCCGCTACCATCAAAAGTTAACTCCTGAGTGTAACCATTTCGTGTAACTTCAATTTTAATATCGGTATCATCTGTGCCGTCATTTGCAGACACTCTAAAGAAATGCACTTCATAAGCGCCTTCCGTTTCAAGGGTTGGGGTAAACACCGCCTCGGATCCTTTAACAGTTGTGAATGCAGAATCCGAACCATTGTTGCCCTTAAAAGTTGAATCCTTACCCCATTCGCCGGTTTCGGCATAGCCTTCGGAATCTTCGTCGTTTATAATAACAACTCTTTCAATGTTGATTGTGTATGTTTTGGTGGCAACGCCGTCCGCCGCCGTTACCGTAACATCTATTATATTTGCGCCGATGCTCAAGCCTATTCGGGTTGGGTCACTTTGTTCAATTCCGTTCGCCTCTATATTGACTGTGGCGTTCGGATGTTCCGTTTGGGTCTGTGCACAAATATAATCATTTGTTGTTTCGCCCGCATTATATGTTATCGTATCGGTCGAAAATGAAATGTTATTGGTCGAAACGCTCAGTTCGGAAAGATTTGCATTATTTTCTTTCAATTTTATAAACATTACCGAGTGCGCTTGCAAAATTTTCCCCGCGCTGTTATTGATAATCTGTATATAATCAGAACCATCTCCCGCGAAAACATACTGACCTATAAAAACCATTCCCAACGGGTTGTTAACTTGACTGTAACTTATAGTTTCTATCTCGCCGTTATGGCATACGGTTATGGTTGCAGACTCGGAATCATTTGTATAGCCGCCTATTTCATATCTGTTTATGTTGGCGTAATACACATTGTATAACGCCCCGCTGTCTAAAAGACCGCTGTTTGGCGTCCACCTGACAGGTGAAACAGTATTGTTTGTAAACCTTGAGCGCACCGATGCGCCGGGGTAAAAGAAGCTATGCGCATTTGAGCCCGGCAATGTGTTGCTGGGGTTCCATTCGGTACCTTCCACCGGGTTTAAAAACTCGCCGGTAACGGTCGATGCGCCGCCTTCGCCGTTTGTGCCGCTATGGTCGACAATCACTTGGTCGGCAGCAAAAACCGTCAAAGGCAATACAATAACTACTAAAGAAATAGCAATTAAAACAGCCGCATAAAATAATGGTTTTATATTTTTCATATCAAATCAATCCTTATAAATAAAAATATTTTGTGGGTTTGCATTTCTTGTATGAATAAATATTCTTGAGCATTTATCGCCCACCTGTTTATATGGTAAAATGTCGTCGGTTGTACCGGCATAAACCATGCCCTTTTCTTTATCGTAAACCATTATTGAAAAAGAGTCGGTGTAAAAATATCGGTATTTTATCGGTGACGGCATGCTGTGGATGTTGTTGCCCTCCGCCACTTTGATTGCGGTGCCCTGCTTATCGTCCACAAAGCCGCCAAACAAACAAAAAGCATGGTTATACCTTCCAATCATAAATGGAAAGCTGGCGCTTCCAACCTTATCAAGGGTTGGGGTAACGGTATTGATAAAGCGAAGGTTACTGCTGCTGTCATCCACATAGCTAATGCTGACAACCTCTCCCTTGCCGTTTTTTTGATACTGGATAACGTCTCCTTGCCCGATTGTTTCTCCGGTGTCACGCTTTTTTAATACATTAAAATCTGCCACTATTTCTGATTTTAGCTCACCCTTCACCAATCCATAAAGCATGTTTATTACATCACCCTCCTTATTGACGGCGGTGGAGATATAATCAACCAACATCATGGGACTTCGGCTGTGCACCCCCTCATGTGACGCGTTATATTTAATAACCGCAGCATCGGGGATAAAGGTTTCGGGTGATAGTGAGTATGCCGTGACGGCAAATGATATATCAATTAAATCATTGGCTGTCACAATTTGATATTTTGAATCCTCCGAATTTTCTTCATCCGCCGGAATGTAAAACAAAACAGTAGAATCATCAATTAATATATTTGTGTTTAGTGAATTTGGTCCAACCCAAATAAGATTGCCCGGTTCGGCGATATGTGTTGAATCGGTGTAATCAAACACGCGTTCCAACGAATATTCGCTTTCCTTTTCGCTTGGGCTTGTCGCAGCGGTGTCAATTTCGTTCACATTGCCTTTAGAGTCGGTTCCGTACACAATAAGCTGGGGAACAATTTTGTTGTCCTCTCTTATATTCCCTTTTTCGTCCACCATAAATATAGGCTCTTTAACCGCCGAGCTTTTTATTGAAACGCCATCCAAAGTAATTGTATTTGCGCATGTTAATTCTTTTATTTCCCCATCTTGCGTAAAAAGCTTCAATGATAGCCTTGCCCCTATGCCTTTCATTCTTTTTGCCATCATCAAATATGCAAGGTTGCCCGAAGTTAAAACAGACCGTTGAATATCCACCGCTTTGTTTTCAATATCCAAAGCAAAGGTGTATGATTCGCCAAGCTTAACCAAATCAATCAGTCTTTTAGTAATTTTATAAAATTCGTTATTGATTACTATATTTTTATCCGGTTTATCGATTTCCTGAATTTCCCCTGTAATCTTCGTATCGCTGACATATATGTATTTTAGCGATATTTTATCATTTTCGCTTTGGGCAACGGATAACACATCTCCCGATTTTATATCCGATATGGATATTTCTGTGCCATTCTTAAAAATTTTAACTGTGCCTTTTGCTCCGTTATCATCCAAATTCAGCGAAATGGACGGGTTTATTTTATCATAAACTATCTTGCCCTGCTCATCTATACTGTCTGCAACAATCACATCATAGCGGGTTACAATAACCGCATCGGCTATGCTGTCGCCATTGTTGTCCACTACCGTCACATTACCAAAATCCTTTTGAATTATCTCCTCAAGATAGCCTTTAAAAACCTGCCCGTTTAATATTAAATCGGAGCTGCTTGCAACTTCAATTTCATCCGTTCCTCTGCTAAGGTTTTCGTCCGTGGTGTAGTATATCGTGTTGTTTTTGCAATCAACAATATCTTTGGCATTAATTTGCCAAACTGTATTTTTGTGCGGGTGAGGCGTAATAAATACAACTTCCCTTTCAGAGTTTTTGTCCTCGTCTTGCACATATGCAGTCACATAATTTGCAAAAAACGGTGTAGCTTTTGCCATATCCAAGCGATAAATTTCGTTGTTTATTTCAATCAGACCATCTCTAAGATTGCTTACCGACGCAAGCTTTGTCCGACCAACGGCGTTTACAATCCCTTCAACCTTAACCAATTTAAACTTTTCGGTTAAAATGTTGTTTCCCTTAACAGCCTTATACTCGGTTCGTTCTCCCAAAACCTTTGCTTCTAAAATATCTATGTAAAGCGCATTATGCAATATCTTTGCAACAGCGCCTTTTGTCGCGGCGTCGGCATACGACACTTTAATTCCGCCAAGTAAATTAAGGTTACCTGCTTGAGAAAGGTATTCGGAAATGTTATTTCCCTGCTGCTTTACAACCACGCCATAACCAAGAGCGTTTACAAGCATAATCATTATTTGCTCATATGTTACATTATCATCCGGTCTGAATGTTTCATTGCCAAAACCGCTTACAATTCCCAGCTTTGCCGCTGTCGTAATATAAGGCAATGCGGGGTTGTCGGCTGAAACATCCTTAAACATACTATCCGAACCGATATCGGTGATTTGCTCGTCAATATTTAATAGCTTTATTATCATTGTTGTAAATTCAGACCTCGTTATGCTGCCTTCAGGCTCAAAGGCGCCGTCTGCGCCATCCTCCATAATGCCCAAGATTGATAATATTTCAAGGGAATCCTTGTAGGCAATCGGCTCTGTACCCTGAGCGTTTGCTGACAGCCCGCTCACGGGCAGCAAAACAATTATAAATAGCAAGCATAACACCCTTTTATGCAAACCCATTTTAGCTCCTCCTACTTTTTTTAAAAATATCCTCATAAAGCGTTTAAAATTCTGCTGATAATAGTTGCCGCTTCAGCTCTGGTTGCATTTATCGTCGGCGCAAACTTACCGTCTCCTTGACCGCTTATAACTTTCGCCTCGCCCATTGCTCCGACAGCTTCTTTTGCATAATCCGCTATATCATCGTTATCTTGAAAGATTGGCGCCGTTGGTTTTTGGAAGGTAATCCCCGCATATTGCGCAGCTCTATATAGCATAACTGCCATATCCTGTCTTGTTATCATTCTTCCCGTTCCAAATTCGTCTTTGCTGATTCCGTTAACCAACCCCGCTTCGGCGGCAGTTGTAACATATTGATGGTACCAGCTATCCAAAGGCACATCTTTAAAATTGCGGCCTTGCTCTTGCTGCTCAACATCAAAAGCAAGAACAATCAATTTAATAAACTCCTCCCTTGTTACAAAATCATTTGGTCTGAATAGCTTGCTTTCATCCCTTGCTATAATTTCTTTTTGAACTAATTTTTCAATGCTCTCAACAGCCCAAGGCACGCTGCCCAAATCAACGAAGCTTTCAACATTTTCTTGCGGAGGTTTAACCTCTTGCGGTGTTTGCGATATTGACAAATTCATTTGTGTCTGCCCCGACGAGCCGCTGCCGCTCCCTCCCGGGCGGGTTGTAGCGTTCTCTTTTGCATGTTGGGCTGCAACCAATGTGTTAAACGCCTTTGTAACTTCTCCTAAAGTTGCAAAACTCATGTCGGCAAGCGCTTTATCCACCGAATCCCTGCCACTGCTGCTCAAAGCGTTATAATCGGTTAAATCCATTTGCAGCACAGAGCTGTTATAATCCGTGATTATGTCTCTTATATCTATCCAGCTTCTAACCTCACTAATGGCGGCAACCACCGAGTATTTTAAAAATTCGCTTCTTACATCTTTGGCGGTTGCAAATTTTTTGTAATTTTTCATCCCCGCCTCAATTTGCTCCTTGGCGGCATCTGTAAGTTTTTGACCGGAATATAAGGTTTTATCCAAATTTAAAATCTCGTCATAATTAGTAATTAAAGCTTTAATCTTTTCATCAGTATCTGCCTCGTTTATAGCCTGAACAGTTGAATATTCTTTGATAATGCCATACATTTGATTTAAATCATCTAATGCAGGCGCATATGCAACTGCTTGGTTTATCAGACTCTTATCCGCAAGCCCGACAAATAGCGGAAAGTCTATTTTCAATGCAACATATTTATCGCAAAGTATCAAGCCAATATCGGCAGGCTTGTTTTCGCCGCTCCCCGCCCTGATGTCTTGAATTGCTTGGAATACCTGTTCCTTTTCCGTTTTTGAATAATGAGTAAATTGTGTTGTAATCGGCTCACCCGTTTTCATGCCGCCAGCAATAACTGTATAAACACCGCTGGGTTCTTCCATATCGTATGTAACCGTATAGTTGCCCAACCGGTCCGTTTTTGTGTCCATGATATGTGCCATAGCGCTATAATCTTGTAACTGTATATTTGGGGAAATGTTATTAAGCGTTTTCCCGGGACGAAGTATCATAACAAGTATGTTTTGCTTATCGTTGTAAGCGCCCGCATTTCCAATAATGGTTACCCGCTCATTCTGCTCGTCATAAACTGCGCTCAAATTAGTTTCGACCCCCTCTGCAAAAACAGGCAAAACGATGCATAAAACAAGGATGTTAAATAAAGCCATTGCTACAACTTTCTTCACATTAAAGCCCCTTCCTAAAGATACTTGGTATAATTACAGATTGAATTTTTAGCTTTCAGCTTGGTTCAATTGTTTTTCGATTTTATTTTACATCATATTGACGGCATTTAAAATGGCACAAGTCAATCTTTATGGTGACACTATTTCTACCATCTGCTGTTTAATATAGAATTTAAAACTAAAAATGTTAATTTAGTATGCCCAAGGTATACTTTTTAAACATTGCGTTGTTAAAAACTAATGGTTTACAAACATAAACTGTTATGTTATTATATAATTAATCAATCTTAATAATCGGGGATTATGCTGCATAGGTAGTGAATTTTAATTAAATGGCCTGATAATTTGTTTTCGATAACGATTGCTTTTAATATTTCTTTGCTTAACCATATACACCAAAAAATAAACCATATAATATGAACAGTTGTCCAACAAACTTTATAGCGCTTTTGGAGGATTTTGTATGTTGTATAAAATTATAATTGTTGATGATGAAAAAAACATCCGAGAGGGCTTGTCTGAATTTGTAGACTGGAACAGCTTGGGTTTTGAAGTTTTGGCAGCCTTTGGCGATGGGCAGGATGCGCTTGAATATATTAAAAATCATCCGTTGGACGTTGTTTTGACAGATATAAAAATCCCGTTTGTATCCGGCTTGGAAATTGCCCGGTTTGTGTACGAAAACATCCCCAAAACCAAGGTGGTCTTAATAAGCGCATATAAAGAATTTGATTTTGCAAAGCAGGCAATTGATTACAATGTTGTAAATTACTTGCTCAAACCAACGCAAATCGACGAAATAGAAAGTTTGTTTAGCAGCATTAAAAACCAGTTGGATTTTCAGGCGGCGGAAGAAAAAAGGCTAAAACAAAAGCGGCAACAATACGATACGCTTATTCCCGCTCTAAGAGAGCAATTTTTTTCTGATATAATCTCGGGGGCTTTGAAAAACGAAGAAGAAATCATCGAAAGGTCAAAGGTAATAAGGCTGGGAATTGATTACGAAAAAAGCAAATGTTGCATTGTGAATATTAAGCTTATAAGCGGCGGGCTTATGGAAACCAGAAAAACCAAGTATGGGGAAGACTATTTTGCGGCTGTAATTAAAAACTTTTTTAAAATTGAAATAGGAGACACTTTATATTTTCCCATATTTGGAACGCATGATAGCATAGATGTGCTTATAATAAGCCCGATGATTACTGATGAGGATATTTTAAAAAAGTCATTGGAAACGCATTTTGATTGCATTAAATCAGAAATCAAGTCAATGTTTGGCGCCGAAATTTTGGTAACAATTTACCCGGTTTTCAAAAATGTTTTTGAACTGGCGGCAAGCCGGGAAAACCTTAAAGGCAAGGGTCTTGATGACATAGCCAAAATTGTTGAAAAACAAAAGGTCTTTATCTCGTCCATCGATTGCGGTGAGCCGAAATATATTATTGATTCGTTTAACGATTACATAAACGAGTTTGAAAATGTTAATATGGACCTTGTTTACAACTTTTTGGATGCTCTGTTTGTTGTTTTAAACAACAAGCTAAAAGAGCTGAACATTGATTGGTCTGTCAATAATAAAGAAATATATCAGTTTAAAAATATTGATAAATTAAAAGCTTGGTCTAATAGCTTATTAAATAAAATGACGCTTTTTATGCAAAATAATAAGCCAATTTCCAATAGCGCCGTCATCAAAAAGGCGAAAGGATTTGTCCAACTTAATTATAATAAAAATATCACGCTAAATGATATTGCAAATGAAGTGTTTTTAAGCCCGGTTTATTTCAGCCGAATTTTCAAACAGTACACGGGTGAAAACTTTTCTAATTACCTGATTAACGTACGCATCCAAAAAGCAATTGAATTGCTGGAAAACCCCCAGTACAAAGTATATGAAATAGGTGCAATGGTGGGGTACAAAACTACAAAATATTTTTACAAAATATTTAAAAGCTGTACCGGGTATACGCCAACGGAATACCGCTTTAACCTAATTAAGAAGGTGGGCCTTGATGAACAGCAAAAAGCTTAGCATATGGCATTACATAAGGAATTATAAGTTAAACAGTATTTTTATACAGAATATGTTTATTATTCTTATTTTGGTTGTTATCTCCCTCATTGCTATCAATATCACAACATACAATTATTACAACAAAGTGATGAAAGAAGAAATATCCGAAGCAAACATGAGCAAGCTGGAGAAGGTTCGGGATATGATTGACATGCTGGTTTTGGAGGCAGACAAGCTGTCTACCAGATTGGTGTTCGATTCAGATGTTAATGCGCTTATGTCCGGCTTAAAGCATAACAGAAATGACTACGACACAATAAAGCAGGTTAATAAGATAAATCATGCAATGACCGTTTCGATGATTACAAGCGATTATATTAACTCTATGTATATCTACTTTGAAAAAAGCGACTACATTATTACATCGCTTGGCGAGGTTGGGGAAATTTCAAAGTCAAGTGACCAAGACTGGCTTGACCTTTTCCAAAATAGTAAAAACAATTACGACTCGTGGTTTGAGCCAAGGCTAATGCAAAGAAAAATGTCAGACGACGATGCGCAGTATATAATCTCTAAGTTCGTTTCAATACCAAGCAGAAACAAGGACGAGACGGGCGTTGTTGTTATAAACATTGACGGCGACAAAATTGCCAATGTTATAAATGATATCGGAAGCCAAAAGGCTGAGGCTTTTTATTTAGTCGATCAATATCAAAGAATCCTTTACAATAAAAACACCGACCTGCTGGGCAAAAACATAAATGAGTGCGACTCTTTTGATTCAATAGACATTGGACCAGAGGACAAAAATATTGTAACACAGTTTGAAGGCAGAAAGCAGGTTGTGTCCATTATCAAATCACAGTATTGCAAATGGCAATTTATTTCTGTGGTGCCAATTGAAAAGTTTGAAGAAAAGGTTGCTGTTTTAAAGGAATTTATATTCTTTTTACTTTTGCTTAGTGTTTTTATTGCTTTTGTATTATCCGTTATCATCTCGGTAAGGGTATTTAAGCCTATAAAAAACCTTACCGACATCATCAACCACCCGCAAAACTGGGAAGACAATTATAAAATTCATGAAGCTGTTAATGGCAACGAATTTCGATACATTGCATCAAATATAATCGAAAATTTTAATTTAAACGCAAGCATGACGGAAGAATTGGCGCGTTATATGGCTTTGCTGAACAAGGCACAGTCTATTGCTTTACAGGCGCAAATTAATCCTCATTTTATTCATAACACGCTGGAAAATATAAACTGGATTATAATTCGCATTGTAGGGGGAAAAAACAAGGCATCCTCTACCATTGCCGCCCTTTCAAAGTTGCTGAGAAACAGTCTGGACACGGAAGAACAGACCATTGCGGTGGAAAAGGAGCTTGAAAACGCACAGTTATATATTGAAATTTTAAAAGCAAGATATGAAGACAGGTTTGATATAACATGGCATATAGACCAAAAAATATTGCAATACAACACAATAAAAATCATGCTGCAGCCCATCCTTGAAAATGCCGTTTACCATGGTATAAGACCATTAAAACGCAAAGGCATTATTGCCGTAAAAGGGTATGAAGAAGAAGAAAAAATCGTTTTTGAAATTCAAGATAACGGTGTGGGTATTGACGAAAAAGCCTTGACCAAAATGGTGTCTGAACTGGAAAAAGACTATATTCGCGAAAAAGACCACATCGGGGTAAAAAATGTAAATCAGCGCATAAAATTAACTTTTGGGCATGAATACGGTATAATGCTTGAAAGCAAATTAGGGGAAGGAACCTTGGTGAAAATAACAATACCCAAAGTGCAGCCCGACATTGCATAAAAGCCCGCCTATCGACCCATATCAACTGCAATATGTGATATTTTATATTGATGCAGTTTATCAAAACGGATAAAAAATTTATAAGGAGATGTTTAAGGTTGGAAAAAGTTTTATTTTATGGTATGACAGGAGAAAAAATGTGCTTTCAACATATTTTATTAAATGCTTTGGATTTGGCAAGCGTTGGTGCGGAAGTCAAAATCATCTTTGAAGGCGCCTCCGTTAAGCTAATTTCGGTTTTCGAGGAGGAAAATAACCCGCTTTACAAAAAAGCGAAAGACTCAAACCTAATTGCCGGTGTGTGCCTTGCCTGCTCTAAAATGATGGGGGTTTACGAGAAAAATATAAAATCAGGGTTAGCCATGCTTGACGAAATGTCCGGTCATGCAGGAATGAAAGGGTTAATTCAAGAAGGTTATAGGGTTATCAGTATATAAAACATCACAAGGACACATACGCGTTGTTGGTAAAACATCCCCTTTTAGTGGATAGTGATTTTGTGTTAATCGGGCTTAAAGAATCGTTGTGGGAACTTTTTTTGTAATTATTCGTCTAAATAATTGAGGTTACAAAAAACTTTAGGAGGCGTTTTATCAATGAAAAAAATATTTACTGCATTTTTAACCTTTGCAATGGCTCTTTGCTTTCCGATATCATTATTAGCGGATGATGCATTACCGGAATTGATTTCGCAACAAGAAATGCCGGCTTATTTGTCGGTTGTGGGGGAAGTGTTGGAAATCAATGATAATGATGGTGTCACATTTTTAAATTTAAAGCCCGATAATGAGGATATGGGCATTGTGGTTTTAAAGGTGTTCGATAGCACATCTGTTGCAGATGCACACACAGGTCTGCCCCAAAATGTTCAAGATATAGCGGAAGGGAGTAAAATAAAGGGATACTATTCCCCGATTATGACGCGCAGTTTACCGCCGCAAACCAATGCCTTTTGCTTGCTGATAAATTTTGAAAACGGCAAAACCCCTTATGATTACATACAGGTTAAGGAAATCAATCAAAAAGAAAGCGGCGATATAACTGTTTTAACCGGCGATAATGCAAGCCTTATCACCATTATGAAGGAAAACCCTTATAGGTCATTCAAAACAAAAGACATTCCTTCCATTGATGATATAACAACAGGCACAGAACTTTTGGTGTATTATGAAATCATGGCGCTTAGCTACCCCGGGCAGGCTACTTCGCAAGATACAATATTTATACAAACGCCAAAAAACAGCAACAATTCAACAATAGTTTTTTCCTTGGAAAACAACCGGGTTTTTCTAAACGATAATGAATTTCTCTTGCAGGATACCGAAAGGATTGTTTTAAAAGAAAGCGGCGATGTGCTAATTCCGATAAGAGCAATTATGGAAGCCTTAGGCTTTACGGTTACTTGGCATGATGCTGACCATTCGGTAGATGTAAAACAAGGTGATGTGGAGACAAGCTTTAAAATTGGGTTGAATGAATATAAAAACCAGAAAACAAAAAGCATTTTACCCAAAGCGGAACTTATAAACGATAAAACCTTTGTTCCCATCCAGCTGCTAAGCGAAGTGTTGGATATAGATTTTACAATAAAATAAGTTGATGTTTTTGATTAATTGAGTGGAGGCTAACCTATAAAGCTTCACCCCTCTCACACCACCGCGCGTACCGTTCGGTACACATCGGTTCAATTCGCAGCAGACGCTGCTAAATGGGCTTTTTTATAGAGGTTTGACAGGGATTCTTTGTTCTAACCGCTTGTTCGTAATTGTCGTGTGGATTGTCGCAGTTGGCTATGAGTATGTCCGCTTCGGGCTTTCACCGTTTAGATTTATGCCATACTCGGCACACATATAAAAAAGACCGCATTTACGGTCTTTTTTATATTGCATTTTTCTTGTTTATTCAAGCGGCTGGGTATTTGGACATATTAGCTTTTCCAATTTTAAAAGGGGGTTTGCCCAAGCAACCGCATTTTTAATTATCCTTTGAACATGTTCGTTATAATAAATGGGATATGTTTCATGCCCCGGTTGAAAATAAAAAATTTTCCCGTATCCCCGTGTGAAGGTACAACCGCTTCTGAAAACTTCTCCGCTTTTATACCAACCGGTAAAAATTACCTCCTCGGGCTTTGGTATATCAAAAGGCTCGCCGTACATTTCTTCTTGTTCAAGCACAAAACTGCTTGGAACCCCCATTGAAATCGGGTGATGGGGCGCAATGCACCATAACCGCTCATATGCGTCCTCTCTCCAGTTTAAATTACAAGAAGTTCCCATTAGCTTTTTAAAAGGCTTAGAATGATGCGCAGAATGCAGCGCAATTAGCCCCATCCCTTTTAATACCGATTCTGCAACCCTGTCTGCCACCTCGTCCCTTACATCGTTGTGCCCAACATGACCCCACCAAACCAAAACATCTGTGTTTTTCAGCACCTCCTCGGTCAAACCGTGCTCGGGCATATCCAATGTGGCTGTTGACACTTGAATATCATCACTTTTTAAAAAACTTGCGATTTGCGAATGTATTCCGTTTGGGTATATCTTGCCTGCTTGCAAATTATTTTTTTCGTGTATGTATTCATTCCAAATTGTAACTCTAATCATTAAAATACCGCCTTCCACCTTATTTTTTATTGTTATGTAAACTCTTATTCAATATTTTCGGAGGGCTTTTGACGGAACAGGATGCTCGGCGCTAAAGCTCATCTTTTATTAGCCCTTTTCTGTATCTTTCTATGCTTTTTTCAAATTTATTATTTTGCGGAGCGTAATATTGCTTATCCTTTAGCGTGTCAGGCAAATACTGTTGCTTTACATAGTGGTTTGGGAAGTCATGAGGGAATTTATAATCTATCCCTCTGCCCATTTTTTTTGCGCCGCTGTAATGACTGTCGCGCAAATGAGGGAGGATTTCTCCAACCTTTCCGGTTTGAATATCTGAAATTGCCGCATCAATTGCAAGTATTGCTGAGTTTGATTTTGGCGCTGTTGCAAGCAAAATTACCGCCTGTGAGAGCGGAATTCTTGCTTCGGGAAAGCCAAGCTGTAATGCGCAATCAATACAACTTTTAACTATTGATACTGCCGACGGATACGCCATTCCAACATCTTCGCAAGCAATAACCATCAGTCTGCGGCATATAGACAGCAAATCATCCGCCGACACAAGCCTTGCAAGATAATGGGTTGCGGCATCCGGGTCGCTGCCCCGAATACTTTTTTGAAATGCGCTAAGTATGTCGTAATGATTGTCACCAAGTTTGTCATAGGTTATGGCTTTTTTTTGGCTTGCTTGCACTGCTGTTTCCAAATCGATTATAATTTTTTCGTTTTTGTCTGAATATGTGCCGTAAACGCAAAGCTCAACTGCGTTGAGCGCCCGCCTAACATCGCCGTTTGCCATGTTTGCAATATGTTTTGCCGCATCGGCATGAAGTTCAATTTTAACATTTTGAAAATCCTTTTGTGTAATTTCAACCGCCCTGTAAATTGCCTTTAGAATGTCGTCAGCCTCAATCGGCTTAAATTCAAAAACCGTGCTGCGGCTTAAAATAGCATTGTATATATAAAAATACGGGTTTTCCGTTGTGCTTGCTATCAGCGTTATGTTGCCGCTTTCTATTACCTCAAGCAAAGATTGTTGCTGTTTTTTATTGAAGTTTTGTATTTCGTCCAAGTATAAAAGTATCCCTTTTTGCGATGAAAACCCGCCTATGTCGGATATTATATTTTTAATATCCGACACACCTGCGTTGGTTGCGTTTAATTTGTAAAACTTTTTTTCGGATATCTTGGCGGCAATATATGCAACCGTTGTCTTACCGGTGCCCGAAGGGCCGTAAAAGATTGTGTTGCCGAGCCTGCCGTATTCAATCATTTTGCGCAGCAGCTTTCCTTCCCCCAAAATATGGCGCTGCCCCACAATGTCATCAAGCGACAAAGGGCGTATCCTATCGGCAAGCGGTCTATTCATATAACTTATACTTGCCGCACAATGCAGCAACCCGTTGCTTTACTTCCCCTTTATTTAAATTGTAATCCTTAATTGTTAATGATATAAGATGGGCAATTTCCACCATATCATCGGCATTAAAGCCGCGTGTTGTGACAGCGGGAGTGCCTAATCTAATGCCGCTTGTAACAAATGGGCTTTGCGGGTCATTCGGTATTGCATTTTTATTGCATGTTATCCCAACATCATCAAGCCGTCTTTCAGCTTCTTTGCCGGTAATATTCATATTTTGCAAATCAATTAGCATAAGGTGATTGTCCGTTCCACCCGATATTAAGTTAAAGCCGTTATCCATCAACGCATCCGAAAGCGCCTTGGCGTTTTTCTTAATATTTTTTTGATATTCTTTAAACTCCGGTTTTAGCGCCTCGCCAAAGCATACAGCCTTTGAGGCTATAACATGCATCAGGGGACCGCCCTGTATACCGGGGAATATTGACTTATCAACTAACTTTGCATGTTTTTGAGGGCAAAGTATCATGCCGCCCCGTGGGCCTCTCAATGTTTTGTGCGTTGTAGTAGTGACAAAATCGGCATACGGTATAGGGTTTGAATGCTCCTTGGCGGCAACTAAGCCGGCAATATGCGCCATATCCACCATTAAGTATGCACCCACTTGTTTTGCAATGTGCGCAAACCGTTCAAAGTCTATTTCTCTTGGGTAAGCGCTTGCGCCTGCAATTATCATCTTGGGTTTATTCTCCACAGCTAATTTTTCCAGCTTGTTATAATCTATCGTATGCGTTACATCATCAACGCCATACGGCACAATGTTAAAATATTTGCCTGATATATTCACCGGACTTCCATGGCTCAAATGCCCTCCATGCGCAAGGTTCATTCCCAAAACGGTGTCGCCGGGGTTTAGCGCCGCGAAAAACACAGCCAAATTAGCCTGTGCGCCAGAATGAGGCTGAACATTGGCGTGCTCCGCTCCAAATATTTCACACGCGCGGTCGCGTGCCAAGTTTTCAACTATATCAACATATTCGCAGCCGCCGTAGTATCTTTTGCCCGGATATCCCTCGGCGTATTTATTGGTAAGCGGCGTGCCCATTGCCTCCATAACCGCCTCGCTTACAAAGTTTTCCGATGCGATAAGCTCAATTTTTGACCGTTGACGGGTTAATTCCAATTCAACCGCCTCGGCCACCTTTGGATCCGCATTCTTTAGTTTTTCAAACATATGTTTTCCTCCTTGATTTAATCCCTTTCAAATACTTAATACCACCATTATAATATTTTTTTACCTTTTGCGCAAGTGTAACATTGACATATAACAATATATTTTGTAAAATAAAATAAAAAAGGGGAGATTGAAAAAGTGGGAAAAATTAATAATAAAGAAAGAGTTTCAAAAATAAGAAAAATATTTGATGATATATACGATGCCAAATGCACCCTTGACTATGAAAAACCGTACGAGCTTTTAATTGCAACTCAGTTAGCGGCGCAATGTACCGACGAAAGGGTAAATATTATTATGAACGAGCTGCTTAAAAAATATAAAACGCTAAGCGACTTTGCAAACGCCGACTTAAACGAGTTTATGAAGGAAATTTACTCTTGCGGATTTTTCAAAAATAAAGCTAAAAATATTATTGCGGCAAGCAAAATGCTGATTTCTGACTTTGGCGGAGAGGTTCCCGATAATATGGATAGCCTATTGAAACTGCCCGGGGTAGGCAGAAAAACCGCTAATATAATTTTGGGCGATGTTTACGAAAAACCCGCCGTTGTTGTGGATACACATGCAGGCAGGCTGTCACGCCGCATAGGTCTTACAAAGCATACCGACCCTTACAAGGTTGAGCTTGATTTAGCCAAAATTGTTCCCCCAAAATATCAAGCATTATTTTCACACCAGCTTGTGTGGCATGGGCGTCAATATTGTAAAGCCCGCCGCCCCGATTGTGAAAACTGCCCCATTTCAAGCCTGTGCGATAAAAACTTATAACAGTAAAAGCCGACAGGGCAACCTACTCTGTCGGCTTTTATTAAAACTCTTTTATTATACGCCAATCATATCAATCAAAGCCTGTTTTGAACGAGCGCCCACAGCGGTTTCCACAACCTTGCCATCTTTAATTACAACAAGGGTGGGTATGCTCATAACTTGGAATTTTGATGCAAGTTCGGGCTGCTCATCTACATTTACCTTTCCAACTTTCGCTTTTCCCGAAAGCTCAGCGCCTATTTCTTCAATAACAGGTCCGACCATCCTGCACGGTCCGCACCACGGAGCCCAAAAATCAACTAAAACAGGTTTATCGCTTTGCATAACCTCGCTATCAAAATTATCTTTGGTGATTTCCAATACTGCCATTTTAACCAACCCTTTCTTTAACATATGCAACACATTTCAAGCCTTACACATATTAGTATATTATTCTTCAATACATACATTATATGCCCTTTAAAGGAAAGTTTCTGTAACATTATCACATTGAAGATACATTACAAAGAAAGGCTGTTTAAATAATCGATACCGTTTTTTATGCTGTCCCAAATATCCCCTTCCGTCTGTTCTTGCTCTACAATAAAATCTTTTATTCCGCGTTTTTTTGCTGCCGATATAATTGCGGGGAAATCGAGCACCCCGCTGCCCACATCTGTGTTTTTCTTGGAAGTGTAATCAAGCAGCTCTTTAATGTGTATAAGTTGGATTTTTTTGCGGCTTTCTATATAACCAACAGGCTCAACATCCGCTGCCGCCCCCCAATACACATCAAATTCAAACACAACATCATCGCTTGTGTTTTCAATCATAATGTCAAAAATATATTTATCATCGATTAATGCAAATTCCTTAGAGTGATTATGATAACCAACAACAAGATTATGTTTTTTTGCTCGCTGCGCCGCAACATTTAAAGCTTCGCAAACGCTCAGCACTTCATCTTTTGTGTCAAGTTTTGCGCTTGGCAAAATTAAATATTTAGTACCGATTTCTAAGTTATATTCTATTTCTTCATCTAAAAATTCCGTTAACCTTTGTAACGAAATATGCGTGCCGATTGAGCGTAAGCCATAATCGCAAAGCGCTTTTTTCATTGTTTTTGCATCAATGCCGCCGTAACCTGCAAACTCAACGCTCGAATACCCTATTTCGGCAACGCGTTTAATGGACGAAAGCATATCACGCTTTGTTTCGTCTTTAATTGAATAAAGCTGAAGACCTATTTCCATTGATTAATACCCCCAATTAGCTTTTTTTAAGGTTTTAAAAATATATGCGTTTGCTTGTTTTTCCCGAGTTGTAAATTGCGCTTATCATTTCCTGTGTTTTAAGCCCATATTCACCATCAATTTCCGGAGTTTGCCCCGAGATAATTGACATATAAAAATTTTTAATCTGCTTTATGTGGCTTACACCCCAATATGATTTAACCCCCAAACCATAGAAAACGCCTTCGTTTTCATCGATATCCTTTTTCAATATTTTTCCGTCTTTAAACTGTATGGTGGCTTTCGCACCGTACATTTTTGCAGTCCCCTTCTCGCAATACAACTCAATTTCAACCGGGGCATCATATGCGTAGTAGTTTACGGCAAAAAATGCTGCAAGCACATTGTTTTTAAATTTAATTACCCCTTCTGCGCTATCCTCTACTTGAATAATGTCATGGGCACGATTGGAAATTTGCGCATCAACATAATCAATTTCACTATCAATAAACCAGCGCATTAAATCAAGGGTGTGTATTGCCTGGTCAATCACAACGCCGCCGCCCTCTTTATCCCATGTGCCTTTCCAATCGCTCTTGCTGTAATATTCATCGCTTCTGTTCCATGTCACTATTACCCTTGCCGATAAAATCTTTCCCAAATCCCCCGATTCGAGCGTGCTTTTTATTAGCTGAGAACCCGGGTTGTAATGATTTTGGAATATGACGCCAAATGTAACATTATTTGCTTTTGCCATATTAACCATTTCAACTGCATCGTGATGCTCAATTGACATCGGTTTTTCCGTTATTACATGTTTTTTCGCATTTGCCGCATATATTGCCATCGGCGCATGCAGATAATGCGGCGTACAGATGTGCACAACATCAATGCCCGCCTCATCAATCATTTTTTTATAATCGGTATAATATTTGCAGTTATATTTTTTTGCCGCCGCAGCTGCCCTATCTTCTTTAACATCACATACCGCCACAATATCAACAAAATCCAAGTTTTTTAATGACATGGCATGCATGGGAAAAATATTCCCGCAGCCTATAATCCCCGCCTTATGTCTTACACCCACCACATTTCGCCTGCGCTTTCATATATAATAACTTCTTTTAAAAACTCTACCGCTTTTTCCAACCCTTCACGAGGCGACATAAGGGCGTCCTCGTGCTCAATGCTTATTGCGCCGTCATAACCAACCATTTTAAGCGCACTTATTATTTCTTTCCAAACATCGTAATCATTGCCATAGCCAACCGTTCTAAACGACCATGAGCGTTTTGATAAATCGGCATAACTTCCCGTGTCCAAAACACCGTTTATTGCGGTGTTTGCATCGTCTATTTTCGTATCCTTTGCATGGAAGTGGTATATTGCGCCTTTTAACGCTTTTATGGCTTCCGCCGGTTTTATACCTTGCCAAAAAAGATGGCTTGGGTCAAAGTTAGCGCCTATTATTTCCCCAACAGCCTCTCTAAGCTTTAACAAACTGCTTGTGTTATAAACGCAAAAACCCGGATGCATTTCAAAAGCAATTTTATTTATGCCATGCTGTTTCGCATATTTGGCAGTTTCTTTCCAATATGGAATTAAAACATCGTTCCATTGATAGTCAAGCACCTGCAAATAATCGTTCGGCCATGCACATGTAACCCAGTTAGGGTGTTTAGAGCCCTCACTATCCCCCGGGCAACCGGAAAAACCTACTATTGTATCAACCTTTAATTTTTCGGCAAGCAATATTGCATTGATAAAATCATCATGAAATTGCTTTGCAATATCTTTATCCGGATGAACCGGGTTGCCGTGACAGCTAAGCGCTGATATTTCGATGTTGTTTTTGCTAAGCAGCTCAACAAGGTCGCTTATTTTTGAAGGGTTTTCAAGATAGTCCCTTGCATCCACATGCGTTTTTCCCGGATACCCTCCAACGCCGATTTCAATAGTTTGAACACCGAGCGAACTCAAATATTCGACAGACTTTTCAAGCGACATGGAATATAAAACGGGGTTCATAACTCCTAATTTCATAAAACATCTCCCTTTCGTAAAATAGTTATAACTTCACATAATTAACAGCTTAATTTTTAATTAAAAATCAATTTGCTTTCCGGTCTTTGCCGACTCATATATCGCCTCAAGAATTTGAGTTACGACAAGCGCTTGATTTGGCATGACAACGGGCTGTGTGTCGTTTATAATTGAGTCAATCCATTGCTGTGCTTCAAAATCGGAACATGATAATTTATTACCATCGTAAAATGCCACACCGCCTGAATTTAACTCCGGCGTTACAGTAACAAGGCTACCTAAATCGGCTTTATTGATTCGCAACCCATCCGCCATATCCGCACCTGCTTTCGTGCCGCAAAGGGTGGTTTTTGCTTCTGCAACATCAAGAGTATTAAGCGCCCAACTTGATTCTAAAATTATCGTTGCCCCATCACGCATTTGAATAAATCCGAACGCCGAGTCCTCAACGGTGTATTCCTTCGGATCCCAATCGCCCCAAGTATTGCCGGTTTGCGTTTGATTGCTAAGCTTTTTAAAAACGCTACCCTTAACGCTTTTTACATCGTAATTATCCATCATCCACAAAGTTAAATCAAGGGCATGCGTCCCGATATCAATAAGCGGTCCCCCACCTTGTTCTTCCTCGTTTAAAAATACTCCCCAAGTTGGCACAGCCCTTCTTCTGATTGCATGCGCCTTTGCGAAATATATTTCGCCCAAATCGCCCTTTTGGCATGCCTTATGTAAATATTGGCTGTCTGCTCTAAATCTGTTTTGATAGCCTATTGTCAGTTTCATACCGGTTTTTTTAGCCGCCTCCGCCATTGCCCGAGCATCAGCGGTTGTTTTTGCCATCGGCTTTTCACACATTACATGGCAACCCGCTTCCATTGCGGCAATTGATATTTCAGCGTGTGACTTGTTAGGAGTGCAGATATGCACAACATCAAGCTTTTGCTCGCTAAGCATTTTTTTGTGGTTATCATAGACAACAGCACCCTCCGCCCCGAATTCTTTTGCAGCTTTTTGCGCGCGTTCTTCAACGATATCACAAAAAGCAACCATTTCTACCTCTTTGATTTTAGCAAGCGATGGCATATGCTTGCCGTTTGCAATTCCTCCGCAACCTATTATTCCTACCTTCAACATGAACAAAGCCCTCCTTTTATTTTTGTTGATTCTCTTAATATAATTTCATGCTTTATTATAATGTTTTTCTGCTCTTGCTCACCATTTAATTTTTTATCCAAAAGCTGCATTGCCTTTTCACCCATTTGTATCGGCGATTGCGACACGGTGGTAATCCTCGGTTCGCTCACATATGATATGTCGGTGTTGTCAAAACCAACAACCGCAATATCTTCAGGAATTTTAATCTCCGCCTCTTTCATTGCGCGTATAGCGCCTGCCGCCATCCTGTCCGATATGGCAAACAACGCATCCGGTCTGTTTTCTTTTAAAATAAATTTGTTTGTAATGCCGATTGCACTTCTAAACCCATAATTACCGTCCGCTATTAAATTTAAATTTAGCGGTAATCCAAATTCTTTTAATGCGTCTTTATAACCCAAATATCGCTGGTTTGACGAATAAAGATGGTTTTTCACACCGATATAAGCAATTTTCCTCCTACCCAGTTCAATAAGGTGCTTAACCGCCTCATATGCAGCCCTTCTATTATTTATGGAAACAAAGCCCACCCCTGTATTCGGTATGTATTCGCAGCATTGTATTATATTATGATGCCTTCCCAATTCAGCCATCTCGTCTTTGCTTATCAAGGTGTTCATAATAATCATACCGTCTACAAATTTATGCAGCAACAAGTCAATGTGTGCCTTTTCACGGTTTTCATCATCGTTTGTGGTGCCGATTAAAACGGTATACCCTAATTTGATACCGGTTTCTTCAATGCCCCTGATAACCTTTGATGTAAGGGTGTTCGACACCGTTGACGCCATAACAAGCACCGTTTTGGTTTGTTTTTTCCTTAAATTGCGACCCAGGTGGTTTGGTTTGTAGCCAAGCTGCTTTATCGTATTCATAACATGGTCAGCGGTTTCGGGACGCACCTTTTTATCATTGTTTAGAACTCGAGAAACAGTTGCTGCGGATACGCCCGCCAGCTTTGCAACATCTTGTATTGTTATACCGCTCACCCCCAAAAAGAAATCGATTACATTATGATTATAGCACATATTTTTTCATTTTCAATAGGGTTTGAATTTTTTCCATTACAAAAATGTTACAAAGACAAAAGATAATTAATATAAACAAAAAAGGGGCTTGACGAATACTATATATGGAGGGCAGGCGCACGCATATGCGCCCCCTGCCTTAGGCGCGCCTTATCCGGCTCACGATAAGCGCGATGTTAAAGTTTGTGAGCCGGAAAGGAAAACGGTTACAAACATGTTAAATAAAAAAGCATATATAATTACCCAAAAGATTGAAAAAAACTTTAAGTTTGAAAATACGGTAGTTTTAAACATAGACATAGAATTTCCAAGTATAAAATTAAAACACGGCGGTTCAATACAAAGCCGTGCCAACATTGATTACAGCAACATTGCTAAAGACTTTTACAGATATGCGGTGAAAACCATGCTGCCCGAGGCGATAGAACAATATAAAACATCAAAAGCCAATGATTTTCCTTTTAACACATATCAAGCAGTGATGAGATACACCGTCACACTAAATGAAAACTGCACGCTAAGCATGTTTTTTGACAAATACGAATATACCGGCGGCGCTCATGGAACCACACTTCGCATTTCAGACAACCGAAACATTCAAACAGGGAAAATTATTAAATTGCCCGACCTCTTTAAGGGGCAACCAAGATGGCGCGGGATTGTTTTGGCAAGCATAACAGAGCAAGCAACCCAAAACCTTGAAGAAAACCCCGGAATTTATTTTGACAATTACAAGCAGCTTATTGTTGAAAATTTCAATCCCCAAAGTTTTAACCTAACTTCTAACTCATTGGAGATTTATTACCAACAGTATGAAATTGCCCCATATTCAACCGGCATTGTCGTTTTTTCGTTATCATATAAAAGTTTAGGTATAAGCGAGCCCCATTGCATATAATGGGGCTTACAGGGTTAGAACCTATGGAAATTCAATGTTAAATAAGCTGCTTTATCTTATTATATAGGTTATAGCCCATGTTGATATGACCGCTGTCTGATGGGTGTAATAAGTCCGCAGATAAATCCGAAAAGTTTGTCAGCAGTTCCGTTCCTTCTATTAGGCAGACATTTCCGCTTTTGTTTTTGCTTGCAATGCGGCGCAGAGCTTCGTTATAGCTTGCCTCTTTTTCAAAAATTGAACCTTCTTTGTTATATGTCTGCAGGTTTGGATATATTGTTGTGACAAACACTTTCTTTTGTTTGCTTGCAATCGTTTCTATTAAATATAAAACGCGTTTTTCAAATTCTTCCAATGTGTAGCCCAAGCGCATGTTTACGCCGAGCTCTAAAAAAACAAAATCAAGGTTATGCAGCGATGCAATATAATCGCCAATATCCTTTTCACACCCGCAAGCCCCGCTCATTCCCAAATTAAGCGCTTGGCTTTTTAAAAGCCTTGCGCATAATTGAACATATGAATTATTATTGCTTGAAGCGCCTGCCCCATGCGTGATAGACGAGCCGTAAGCCACCCATGTTTTATCCGGCAAGTCCTTTGCTTGCGGAGGCGCAACCTTACAATGATGCGATTCAAAACCCACAAAATGAACAACTGCCTTATTATTTAAAAATATTCTGCATAGGTTTTTAGAATACCTGCTTTTATTGTTTAGCTCATCAAAATCTCTTTTCATCAATTCGGGAAAGCTGATGTGCACCGGTGTTATAATTCCTTTAGGCAAGGCAACGCGAGAGCACATATAATCGCCAAAGAAGATTAACGCTTCACCGTCCTCGTCGGCTGCCAAAAGATATGCAATAGCCGCTCCTCCATCTAAAAAAACAAACCTGATTTCACAGCCTCGTGAAAACGAAACGGGTGTTTTTCTTTCGATTGCACTCCTTATATTTTCCGGAAACCTGTTCAGCCGCACTCCCGGAAAATGCTCTAACTTTGTTAATTCCGAAACATTAAAAAATTCTAAATCATTATACCTCATGCCGCTGTTCACTCCTCCATCCATTTTAGCTCTTCCCACACATCTCCGCCTGCATTTTTTTGAGGCGCGCCCGGAGTGCTTCGACCGTTTTTAATATATTTTATCAAAAGTTCTTTCAACTCTATTACAACCTGCGGGTGTTTGCTTTGAACATTGTCTTTTTCCGAGATATCGCTTTCCAAGTCATAAAGTTGAATTTTAGGAAATTCATTAGGTTCTTCCCCCGGTTTAGGATAACCCCACCCGCCGCTGCCCGGGCACATTTCAAGCTTCCACTTACCTTTTCTTATGGAAAAAGAACCGTCTATCGAGTGGTGCACAACAGCTTCTCTAAGCGGCGTGCCATGATTCTTGCCCATCCATGCGGGAAGATTGCTAAAGCTGTCTACTGCGGCGCTCGCAGGCAAACGGTATCCAACAACATCAGCAACCGTTGCCATAAAATCAACCAAACAAACCGTTTCATTGCATACGCTTGCGTTGCTGATTTTATCATTCCATTGTATTATGAGGGGTATTCGGTGCCCGCCTTCGTAAATATCCGCCTTATACCCTCTAAATATATAACTTGGGTTATGCCCAACCGCAGCAAGTTCTTCTATGCACGCCGCGGGCGAACACCCATTGTCGCTTGTAAAAACGACAATGGTATTATCCAATATATTTTTTTCTTCAAGCTTGCTAATTACTTTGCCAACAACATCATCGCACATAAGCACAAAATCGCCATAGCTGTTTGTTTCCGATTTCCCCACAAACTCATCCGAAGGAAGAATTGGCGTATGCGGCGCTGTAAGAGGGAAATAAATAAAAAACGCCTCATCCTTATATTCTTCGATTTTATCAAGAACCCTTTGCGTAAGCTTTGGCAGCGCTTCACTATGCTTGAAATCGGGAGCGGTTGGACCTTTTCTCCAAAACTCCATACCCAAGCCTTCTGTTTCGCGGTCGGGAAGTTGTACAACCTTATCATTTTCAATATACACATAAGGAGGCATATCCAATGAGGCGCTAATTCCGTAAAAATAATCAAACCCATTGGCAGTAGGTCCGTTTTGTATGGCGGATGTGTAATCCACACCCTCAACAGCGCCATATCCGGAATTTTCAACAACATCCTTTTCAAACTTCCAGTTCATGCCCAGGTGCCATTTCCCAATGCAAGCTGTTTTATATCCGCTTTCTTTTAAAAGTGTTGCCACCGTCATTCTTTCCTTCTCGATAAGCGCAGAAGAATATCCGCCCAGCACCCCGCTTTTAAGGCGTGACCTCCAATTATACCTTCCGGTTAATATACTGTACCTTGAAGGCGTGCACACTGCTGAAGATGCATGAGCATCAGTAAAAACCATTCCATTCTGGGCCATTTTATCAAGGTTTGGAGTTTTAATTTTTGAATTTTCGTTAAGGCAGGATAAATCTCCATAACCCATATCGTCAGCCAAAATGTAAACTATATTCGGTTTCATGCCACACCCCTTATCTCAATTTAAAACCGCCTTGTTCGCTATATTTTTTATCGTATATAAGCTATCCCATAGCATAATATGTATTTCGTAATGTTTCCCGTCAGACGGCACAAAAACAGACTGTTCTATACTGCCGGATTCTCCGCTTTCGAGTGACAACACATCTTCCGATGTTTTACATTCAACAAGGTTTATACTACCGTTTTCCACCTTGTACAATGCCGTAATCAGCCTTCCCTCAAGCGTTTTGCTGCTGTTGTTTTCAATGCTGTACTTAGTTATTATTTCTCCGCTTGTTATGCCTATCTTCGTTATATCAACAGGCGGTTCGCCGTTTTTGCCATCAAAATAAAAGCTTGCCTCTGCATTTATTTCATCAGTATCAGATGACGATACAAACAGCATATTGTCCGGTATTGGTTGCTTTGCAAGATTAGGACCTGAAATTTCTATTATCGGCGCCGTTCCCCCCCAAACCAATTGCTGCGTGAAATATAACGATGCGTTTAGCTTTTCGGGCGCATCTCCCCTTGCGTCCACATAATCAACCTCAAATGCGTGCAAACCCTTTTTAAGCGGAATTGACCATGTGCCATAGCCTTGCTTGCGCTCGGCAGGTCTCCATCTTTCTCCGTCAATGTACAGATTCAGTTCATACGATGTGATTATGTACGGAGCATACAGTTCTTTTGGCTTATAAAATGTATAAATTCCATCCTCATCAACATTTATATATCCGCTATACCTAAACCCAAATTGCTGTGCATTCCCCCGCGGTGATATATCCAGCAATTTAACAACCGTTCCCGTTTTAACAGGTATCATATCATCTATACCCGTTTTTGTAAACATCTTTTGCCAATAATCTTCATAATATTTATAGCTAAGCCCGTTTTCTGTTGCATTTGCATAAATCGAAGGATTTGGGGGTCGTTTTGTGTATACCGCCGTTCTTACAGCGCTTGTTAAAGTTCCGTTCATTTTTTGAGGCTCTGCCGCAAGGTCTTTCCGATATGCCTTGGCTTTAACCATGGTTGTGTCGGTCAAATTTATCGGCCCGGCATATTTCGGTGAAAAAAGCGTAGGCTCACTGCCGTCAAGCGTATAGTAAATATCAACATCTTCTTCATGCAGGAGCGTTGCATCCGCATTGTCCGTAAAAACATCCGCTTCGGGCAAAATTGTAACCTCTTTTAAAGGTTTGTATATTTTGCTTTCAATATGCAAAGCGTTTGAGATAATGCTAAACTCAAAATCGGCAGACAAAACCGTTTGCGCGATTCCGTCAATGGAAAATGAATTACAACCCATTGCGTATCCCGTTACCTCACCGCCGTTTTCCACAATAGCCAAGGATTCGCCTTGCATGGCAATATTCCCAATCGATAAAAGACCATCCTTGCCGTTTGCGGCAAGATAGCTAACCGTTTTGCCTTCGTTTACAACGGCGCTAAAACCTGCAACTCCATCCCCGGTTATGGGAGTGACGCTTGCCAATTCAACATCTTTTGTTTCTCGAGGGTATAAAAGGGTTATCAGCATTTGGTCGCCCTCTCCTGAAAATGTTGTATTTATTTGATAAAAGTCCGACACTTTATAGGCGTTACCGGAGCCGACTTCTGTAATTGCTGATGTAATGTTAATAGGCGCAGTCGAGAATTGATAAACCGAAAGGTTCGACCTGTCAGCATTTTGGGTTTTAACTGTTTTGCAGGCATTATCCAGTTGTATTAAATTAGCGTCAAATGTCTTATATTCATGTGGTTTGGCTGTATTTACCGGCAGGATAAGCGCCTGACTGTAATTATGGCTGTCTTGACACAACATTCGGTCTGTTAAAATCCAAACCCCCGCGTCTCTTAAAAAACTAAATAATCTTTGATGTGCAACCCCGTCAATTATTTTATAGTAGCTCGGCAATTTACCGCCGACAGCATCTTGAACATTGTTAGCATATAAAACAGTTCCAAACTTATTGTCAAAAACGCCCTCTGAAACATCGAATTTATCCGATGTGTGCCATCTTACATCAGCGGGGTTATCCCATACGGGCGCCATAACATTTCTATGCCCCCATCTGTATAGCCCAAACACTCCGTTTTGGGCATGCCCATCAACTGTTATAGCGCTGACCATATTGCCATAATGCCCAATCTCGCCGCGCAGCAACATATCCTCGTTAAAAGCCGCCAAAGAAATACTGTTGCAGCCAAAGGTGGACGATTCACCGCAAACGCCGCTTTGCGGGGAAGAAAATAAAGTTCCGATTTGGCTATTTAACCCCCACCCTTCGCGCATAATATAATATCCGCCGTAAGGATAAAATTCCGAATTAAAAGAGGGCGCTTGAGAAAAGTCCTGCTGTTTTACTGCTGACATAATCTTTGAGTTATCAAGGTCATAAAGAGCCTCGGGAACAGCCTTTTCGATTGACCTTTTAATACCGTCCGCTTGTGTTCGGTAATCTATCCTAAACCCCGGGGGGTATTTGTCATTCATGTATAAAAGACGGATAAAAAAGTTAGCCGAAGCAAGCTGCATATCTTTAATTTCCCGTTCCCTAAATTGCGTAAGTAAATCAGGACGGAATTTTTTTAAAATTCTTAATGTTTCAATTTTCGTTGCATAATCCAAAAAATTTCTGTTATATGTTGGGTCTTGCTCGGGAGATGTGCCGTCGGGCAGTTTATGCCCGTATAAAAGACTGTCCAAAAGGCGAACCGCCTCTTTCGCATATTCATCGGATTCTATAAAATCATCATACAACACCGCAAAACCCAGCGTAAAGGGAATGCTTGCATCAGTCCAGTTTTGAGGGTTTGAACGCATATAGCTAAGCTGAATTGGAGGGAAAAACAGATAGGCTGTTTTCAAAACATTGGCAAGCGTAAAATCGTCCAATCCCTCGCCGTCATCCGGCAGCCTGTCGGCAAGTTTTTTTAACACAATCATAAAGCGAACCATTGTGCCGCCAATCCCGCTTTGAAAACCGTCTGAAATATAAGCGGGGAGCAATCCCTTAAAACCATCCTGATGCATGCTCCAATCCGCTAAAATATCATTCCATTTATCCAAATATTTTTGATTTCCAAGCTCGGCATATTTTTCGGCAAGAGGAATGAATTTCCCCATCCCCCACATGTGCTGATTAACTCTTGCATACATACCGGTGGGGTCAAGCACGGGCGGGTCGTATGCCCAATCCATCGTGCCCGGCGTTGTAAACTTTGCCTTTTTTAGCCCGCTGTTTTGAATTATGCCGTTCATTAGCTCTGCCGCCGTGGTAGCAGCCAAATCGGTAGTACCCGGCGGGTTTCCGCCGTAGTTGATAAGCAAATTCACATCATCATCGCTGTAATTTCTAAGTTTATTTAACAAATACACTTTAAAGGCACGCAACGCCTCTTTGTAATCGCCTTCAATAACCATGCGCTTTGCGTATTCAAGCCCGGGTTTTGTTAAATCTATAAGCTTAAAAAACTCCTCCCCAAGTTCATTTATGCTTTTATCGGAATGTCGGCTATCAAAGGCAGCCTTTTGTTCCGGTCTTTCCGAAGGGGGTATTGCCACATAGTTGTTCGGGTTGGAATACACTTCGTTAGCCTTTATTTGATTTTCAATATCATCCAACCTTGCCTGAAAGCTAAGCCTTTCAACTTCAACCGAAAGGCTGTTCATAAATTGCTTTGCTGCTGCTGTATCCTCCGCGCTAAGAGAAGCTTCCGCCGCATTTATCGCTTTTTCCAATTTTACAACATCTAATTCGTTTTGAAGTTTCCCTTTTATTGCAGAATATGGCATTGCATCTATCATATCTTCCGTTTCATCAATCAAACCTTGTTCCTTTAGCAATCCGCACAGTTCAATATTTAACCTTACTTCGTCTATATTATCCGCACCATACGCTTTTATGTCTTTTACTTCGGTGTCGCAATCAACGGCGGCTATACCGCTGTTGATAACCTCATATCCAGATATATCTGATTTGTTGCCCTCAATAACATGCCCCTTGCTGCAACCAACAACCCTGCTATGCGTAACATCAATCAAATACACATCATAAACGAGCGGGTTTTCATTCAAATTAAGCGCAACCCTAACTTTATACCAAACATCATTGTTAATGGCGTTTTGTCCCAATATTTGTTCATCCGCAAGATACAGCCCCGGCAAATTATGGTAGGGTTGCAATCTCCAAAGAGAAACCCTTTCGCCCGAGGCAAAGCTTATGTACCCCCCGGTTAACGCCTCGTAGCTTCTCCCCTTAAACTTTACGGCGCTTTCAATTATCACATTCCCGTCCATCAAATCAAACTCATAAGCCCTGCTTTCGTTTATGCCGTAAAAGCCGCTAGAATCATCTACCGCAACCGGATTATCCATATGACTTTGCAATGTATCCAGCCTATCAATTAAACTGTCTTTTTCCGCCCCGTCAGGCAATGCGTTCACCAATTGACGCGCTGCGTCAACATCCGTTTGAGCATTGCTCAATTCCGCCCTTTCAACAGCGTCCTCGGCAAAATCTATATCTTCTCTTTTAGCTATTTTAAAGTTGTCAACATAAAATTTAGGGGGATTATCGGCATCTGCGTTTGATGACCTGTACCTAAAATCAACTCCGTTTAAACCGGACATTATATTACTGTTCATGCATTGTATGTTTTGTATTGACACGATGCAGACATTTTTTGCCAAATCATACACATAAAGGTCGTAAACCGCATCATCCGTTCTAAGCGCAATTTTAATGCCATACCATGAATTTTCGTCAAATTTCCCTTTGGCGGCGCTGTTTTCCGTGCTTGCGCCAATGCTGTACATTACTTGATTGTTGCTGCCCTCCACCCTAACCGCAAGGGCGGCGGGGTTTGTGGTAAGGTTATACCAGCTTATGTTTTTTCGCGTTTCAAACCTAAGCTTGTATTCAATCATTATTTCGCCTTTTGCGCTTCCAAAGTTAATTACCGGGTAATGCACATCAATATTTCGCAGTGACGTCATGGCAACCTTATTTAGCGGGTTGTCAGGGTCTGCGCCAACCGCAAAGCCGCCCGCAGCGTCCGCCACATCGCCTATATCATAGCCCTCATAATCAATAACGGGGCTTAAATTGTACTTTGCGTTAACCACAGCTGTTGCAAAAGGTGTAATCAGTAAAAATATTAATATTAGGCAAACTATTCTATCGGTCATACTATACACGCCCCTCTTAGAGCCTATTTTGTAATATTTCTTTCCCACATACCATTGCAAGCAAAGCGCTAACAACGGTTTTTAGCTTAATTATTTATTTTCATCCAAATACCCATCAAACTGCCTTTGCACCTCAACCAACACCTTTTCCATTCCTGCCTTGTTCAGTTTTTCGATAAACCGGTTATAGCTTTCCTCGTATGCGGCAACAGCCCCCGAAAGGAGCGAATTTTGAAATTCGCCTATAACTGTGTTTATTTGTGCAATTTCTGTTTTAACGGTGTCCAAATCGGGTTCAAAGCCCCTGATTAAATCGCTGTCTTTGTTTGCGTCTTTATACGCATTACGAACATAATCATACCAACCTTCGGGATTTGTTTGCGTTTCGTATGTATTAAATGTATTGCCAACAACCCAGTTCCACATTCCATACTTGCTGTTCGTGGTTGCCAATGCGCTGGCAACGCTATCATCAAAAGTTTCTATCCTGTTTTCGTTTACTCGTTCATAATGCACGCCTTCCAACCCGAAAGAAAGCATATTATATAATTCCTTGCCCTCCTTCGTATTTATAAGCTCAATGAGCCTTAATGCCTTTTCCGCATTTTTCGATGTTTTCGGAATGGAAACGGATGTTCCGCTGTATGCAGAATACGAAGATGTCCCATCTTTTTTATCCCATATATTTAATACGGCAGTTGGAAAGCCGTTCGCCTTTGTTTCCGATTCAGACATAAATTCGTTATATGTCGGCGACACCCATAAGATGTTCCCGTCAATTCGTCCATTGTTTTGCCGCGGATTTTCAACGCTTATAACATCGCTTCTGATGTATCCTTTTTTGTACCAGTCTGCCATTTTTTCTATATAAAGCTTATATTCCGCCGTTTCAAATGTGTTGTAAACCTTATAATCTTTTTCCCCCACATTTTTTATAACAAACCCCGGAGGCATTACTTTGTATCCCTTTTGATAAAACCATGGGAAAGTCACGGTGTCAATTCCTGTTTTTATTTGGTCGTTGTCTTTTAAATTTTTTAAATATTCCTCTATAATGTCGTAGCAGCTGTTGTCAGCCGTTTCGGCTTTCGCAAAAATGGTCTGAGCCCTCTCCAAATCCCAATAACGGTCGGATAAATCCTTATGAGTAATCAACCCCTGCCCTTCGCTGACAAGCGCTTGAAGGATTGGAACGATATATATTTTACCGTCTACTTTTGTTGAGTCAAACACGCTCCCGCTACCGTTCATCTCGTGATAAATAGCGTTTAGTTCTTCCTTAAGTTTCGGCGCCTCTTTATCAATTAATTCATCCAGTTCCATGTATGCGCCTTTTCTGGCTTCTGATTTATAATCAACCAACCATCCCGACCATGCAATATCTATAACTTCCTTGGAAGCGGACATTAACTTCCACTTTTTCTCGAAATCCGTTTTTGAAAATACCTGTAAATCCACATCTACACCCGGCATTTTTTCTTGCAGCTTTTGGTTAAATTCCTTCCAAACCATATCAGAATCCGCCTGCTCGCCCGGGCCTAATGTTACCCACCTGAGAGTAACCCCTCCGGTTTGAGTTTTATTTGTTTTATTGCAACCGACCATCCCCACCGCCAGCGTGATTGCCAAAGCTGCCGCCAAACTTAGTTTAAACGCTGTTTTCATGTTTTTCACCCTTTTTTAAATATTTTTATTATATATATTCTTTGCATAATAAGAATAAATAACTTTCGTTATCCTTTTACAGCCCCTACCGTTAGCCCTCTGGTAAAATACTTTTGAAAGAACGGAAATACCAAAAGCATTGGTCCCGCCGCAACAATACACATTGCAAATTTCATCGTTTCTACCGGAGAATCGTTTATTAATGTGATGTTTATGCCGACCGGCACTTCCCTTGACATGTCTTTTACAAACTGAGCGTCTCGCAGTATCCGCTGAAGTAAAAACTGTAATGTGTAAAGCTCCTTGCTTCTTATGTAAATAAGCGATGTGTACCAATCGTTCCACCGATTTAAAAGCACGAATAACCCAATCGTTGCAATCACCGGCTTAGACAACGGCAGGATTATTTTGTAAAACACTTTGATTTCGCTGGCTCCATCCATTTTTGCAGACTCTACGAGCGATGTGGGCAAACCCTGAAAAAAAGTTCTGAGTATAATTATATACCACGCGCTAACCAAGCTTGGAAAAATATACACCCACATGGAATCTCCCATCTTCAAATGCTGTGTTAAAAGTATGTATGTGGGTATTAGCCCCCCGCTAAAGAGCATGGTGAAGAAAATATAAAATGTCAGTTGTTTTCTGAATAAAAAGTCTCTCCTTGATAGCGGATACGCCATAAGGGACATAACCAAAACGCCAAGCACGGTTCCCAAAGCGGAGGTTAGCGCCGTAATTTTGTATGAATCAACCATTTGTTTTAGGTTGGCAAAAATATACTTATAAGCCGTAAAATCCATAGATTTAGGTATTAAGCTGTATCCGTTTTTAAGCACCAAATCTTCACTTGACAATGATATGGAAACAATCAACAAAAACGGCAATATAAAAGACAAGCTGAATAATATGAAAAATGCGTTTATCGCTATCGAGCTTGTTGTAACCTTTGTCTTTTTAACCATTTTGCATTTCTCCTAATAAAGCGTATTTTCAGGGTTAATTTTTTTGACAACCCAGTTTGCCGCAACAACGGTGCACAGCCCGACAACCGATTGAAACAAGCCTACCGCCGCTGTCATTCCGATATTATCCCCCGTCCTAAGACCGCGGTAAAGGTAGGTGTCTATTACATCGGTGGTTGAGTACAGCGCCCCTATGTCACGAGGCAGCTGATAAAACAAACCGAAATCGCCCCTAAAAATGTTCCCCAAACCAAGTATTGATAGCATTGTCATAAGCGGTATTAAGGTAGGCACAGATATTGCCATGGTTTGCTGAACCCTGTTTGCCCCGTCAAGTGTTGCCGCTTCAAACAATTCATGGTCTATACCCATCAGCGCCGCATAATAAACCACGCTGTTCATGCCAACACCTTTCCATATGTGTGCAATTGTCAATATGTACGGCCAATATTTAGGGTCGGAATACCATCCAATCGGAGCTATGTTAAACAAACTCAAAAGCTGATTTATAACCCCCGTGTTAGGGCTAAGCAGAGAATATGCAATAAATCCGACAATTACCCATGATATAAAAAAAGGCAATATCATGGTAGTTTGGTAAAACTTAATTGCTATCTTCTTTTTAATCTCAAAAAGCAAAAGCGCAACCAATACGCTTGTAATCAGTGAAGCAAGGATGAATAGAGCGCCGTACCCTAAAGTGTTGCGTGTAATTCTAAATGCGTCTTGTGAAGTAAAAAAGAATTTAAAGTTTTCAAAACCTACCCACTTACTGCCCAATATACCCAAATCATAATGATAGTCTTTAAAAGCTATTATTGTTCCTATCATCGGCAAATAGTTGAATATAAAAAAGCACAGCACGGCAGGCAGACATAATATTAATAACTCTAAATTGGCTTTCCCCTTTGCAAAAAGCGCCGTTTTGCTTTTCTTGATTTTTGTGGCGGTTATGTTTGTAAGCTTATTTTGAGTAGATTGCACAAAATTTCCCCCATGCACCAATTATTTTATATCCATGCATTAATATTACCATGCATTTCCTGCGAAATAAAGGTCAAAGTTTCTACTTTGGATTACTTTTTCCACCTAATCCCGATGCATTTGTTTTTTTGCGCACATAAATAGGCATGAGGCTTTCCCCATGCCTATTTTCAAATTCTTTTTTTACATGGCAATAACAGGGATGATGATAGTTACTGTTGTCCCCTGTTTTTCTACGGAAGATATTTTTATTCCGTAATTTTCGCCCCAAATAATTTTTATTCTTTGGTTAACGTTTGTAACGCCTATGTGCATACCTGTAAAATCATATTTGCGCGAAAGCCGTTGGTTGAGCTTTCTTACTGCCGGTTTCGGTATTCCAACGCCATCGTCCATAATCTTAATTTCTATCTTATCTTTTGTTTTTTTACCCTCAATTTTTACCGTTCCAAAAGCCTTTTTGGGGTTTATACCATGATATACCGCATTCTCAATAAGCGGTTGCAAGCATAATTTTATAGTTTTACACTTAAGAATTTCATCATCAATATTCCATACAACATCAAACTTATCGTCATGTCTGAGCTTTAATATTTCAACATACAGCTTGGCATGCTCTATTTCATCGCTAAAAGATGTTAAAAATTCTTCCGTGGCGTAATTTGAACGAAAAAGTTTTGACAGTGAAAGTATTGCAGACGAAGCCCTGTTTTCGCTGTTTGTCAAATCGAAGGCAATCCATTTTATCGTTTCTAAAGTGTTAAACAAAAAATGCGGATTAACCTGCGCTTGAAGCATTGAATAATGCGCCTTGTTAAGGAGCACAAGCCGTTGCTCCAATTCAATTTTTATTTCCTCATGGCTGCTTATTGTCTGCGCAATGTTCTTTAGAATATATTTAATTTCCTCAGTATTTTTATTGTACAACGGTTCGGTCTCGCTAAAGCTTTTTGGGTTGTCAATTATCGAAATTATCTCTCCTATCGGTCTAAACACCCTAAATGCTAAAAACATTGATAATATCAAGCATAAAAAGGCGCAAAAAATGATTATCCCCACATTAAGAGTTGTAATCCCGCCCATCTTGTATTGATAATTTGCAATAGGGAACATGTAAATAAATTTCGCATCGTAAAATGCAGACTTTAACATCATTGCCGTTGCCTGCTCGTTACCTGCTAATATTTCAATCGGAGATGCCTCATCGCTTTTTAACACTTTATCTATATGCTCTAACAAACCTGTGCTCAAGCCAAGTATTGATGTGTCATAGCTGTAAAGTATATCGCCCGAATTGCTGACCATCATAAACTCATCGTTTAAGGAATTATTGTTTTTTGTTAAACGAGTAAGCTCTTTTGGGTCAATATTAATGATTACAGCGCCTATTCTGTTTTTGACATCCATCCACACGGGCTTGATTAACGTAATGCAACTTTTGCCCGAATTTTGCTTTTTTCGGGATACTAACCTAATTTCATCGTTATTTATTTGTTCAAAATCGGCTATCCAGCTAATGTCGGAAAAATCCGCAAGCGATGCCGCGTCGTTTTTTGATACAATCTTTTGGTTTTTTTCTGAATAAACATATATCGAATCTATATAGTGAAATATTATGCCGTTTAACGATATGTACTCTTTAATTTTCTCGTAATTGCCTTCCAAAAGCTCACTATCTTCGCTTGAATACATAAAAAGGTTGATATTCCTTTGCAAACTCATGTTGGTTGCAAGCACATCCGCCTGCCTTATTAAGTTGTCAATACTGTTTTTTGAGCTGCTAAGCGAGGTTAGGACAGACGCTTTTATTTCATTTTTTATAATTTGCTTCATGTTATTTATATTAAAATAGCTTATAATCGAAAAAGGCACAATAATTATGCAAGATATAATTAAAAAATATTTAATTATTAAACTGTTAAACTTATAGTCTTTAATGTATTGCCATGATGTGCGTTTGTTAACCATCATTACCCACCTCATTTAGCAAAAGTGCATATTCCTTTAGTGAATACCCCGTGTATTGCTTAAACATTCTGGCAAAATACTTTGAATCTCGATAACCAACCTTTGCGCTTACCTTATCCGGTCTTTCACCGTCTTTTAACAGCTCTATTGCCCGATTCATCCTTATTTTCACAAGATATTCGCTAAATCTTTCCCCCGTGAGCTCTTTGAACAGCCTGCTAAAATATTTCGAGCTGTAATATACAAAATCAGCCACATCTTGCATAGAAATGTCTTTATCATAATTTTCGTCAATATACTTTTTTGCATTTGCAATAACAATGTCATTGGTGGTTAATTTTTTTGTTTTAACATATTTGGTAATATCGGATACAGCCTTTTGACACCTTTCCAAAATAACTATTTTATCATCAATCAGAAATATATTTTCATAATCATATTTCTTAGCGCCGATTTTTGATACATCAACCCCGAATATTGTTTCAAGGCGCCCGTACATTTGCGAAAGAATGTCGTGTACCCAGCTTTTAACATCGTCCAAGGTATATTCTGAAACCTTGCGTGCAAAGCTGTCAAAAATACTTTGAACTTCATCCGCATTGCCGCTTGTTATATGTGAAATTAAAAGATTGTATTTTTCTAACAAGGCTTCCTCGTTGTCGGTGGGCTTGTCCGTGTTGCCATTAAATTCCGCAACCCCGTAAATATTATGAAACCACCCAATGTCCGCTAAATAAAAATCTGTGCAAAAAAATTCTTTTAACTGAACTAACAGCTCTTTTATTTTATCCTCGCATTTCTTCTTAAACACATCAATATTTACAGGCATCCCTGATATTACAAACAGTTTAATATGTTTGTTTCGCTGATACACCAAAAACGACTCTAAATCATCCTGCACGACATTAAACATATTGCTAAAAACATTCATAAGACGGTCTTTGCCATACTTCCACTTTAATGTGGAATAATATTCATATTGCTCCATTTCAATATTCATAATAGCGCACGGGCAAGCGTTGATATTATCGGAAAACCCAAGGGTGCGAACCTTTTTCATCAGCACTCCTTTATCCCTAAAGGCATCTAAACACAAGTCGATATAAAATTCTTCTTTCAAGCTGCTAAGGAGCTCCCGATAGTTTTCCTGTTCTTTTTGCGCCTCCTGCTCTTTGTCAAGCAGTTCTTTTAATTCTTTGAAAACATCTCTAACTTCGTCAAAGTCGGTAGGCTTTAAAATATAATGCTTAACGCCAAATTCCATTGCCTTTTTCGCGTACTCAAATTCTTTATACCCGCTTATTAAAACAACTTTTATATCCGGCTTGTTTTCATATACAAATTTAGCAACCTCTATTCCCGTAACTTTTAGCATGCGAATATCCGTCAGCACAACATCAACATTATTTTCCCTGATATATTCTATTGCTTCAAACCCATCGGAAAAACTTTGCACAACATTAAACCCCAGTTTTTCACCGGTTATAAATTTAGAAAGCCCGTTTCTTATAAACTTTTCATCATCGGCAATAATCACCTTATACATTGAAAACCATCCTTGTAAGTTTTTATGCCTATATGCGGGTATTTGCACAGCCGTATTTTAAACTTCGTTAAGCAGGAACAAGTTTATATTAATATATGAAATTAAATTTGTCAAGGATTGCCTTATTTAAATTTTTGCCCACCGCCTACAATTCAATGCCGCATAAACGCCCAAATAATTACCATACTAACATAAAAGGGGGTGTGCAGTTGAGATTTGAAAATCAAAAACAATCCATTGCAACTCAAATTTGGCTAAACTATTATAACAGCTATTTATACCATGGGGGTATTATTACTGAAACAGAGCGCAACAAAATTAAAAACTTAATTAACGCAAGTTATCGTTCGTCCGCCAAAAGACAGGCACATAATTTCAACTAAATCGCCGATTTTGCCAAATTCACGCAAAAGGCGTAAAACCCCCTTCGCGTGTTTTTTGTGTTGCTATTTGTATTTCGTTATGTTAAAATTATATTTAGAAAGTGATGGTTTAACGAAACCATGTTAATAATCAAAAATCAACGGGGTGCAAGGATGGATTTACACGCAATACGCCAAGAAATGAAGGCAAAATCTATATATGATATGCCTCTTAGGGTAACTTTTTATGCTCGTGTTTCAAGCGAAAAAGACGAACAACTTAATTCTCTTGACAATCAAATTTCGTATTATACCGAATTTATAAAAAACAATAAGAATTGGGCTTTTGTCGAAGGGTACATTGACGAAGGTTTATCCGGCATTTCCACCCTAAAGCGTGAGAATTTTCATAATATGATAAGGGATGGAGAAAGCGGCAAGTTTGATTTGGTTGTCACAAAAGAAATTTCTCGTTTCGCCCGCAACACCTTAGACAGCATAAGTTTCACCCGCCAACTGTTGGCAAGCAATGTGGGTGTCTTTTTTCAAAATGACAACATTAACACCTTTGACGAAGACAGCGAACTTCGCCTTACCATTATGGCAAGCATTGCGCAAGACGAGCTTAGAAAATTGTCCAGCCGCATTAGGTTTGGGCATCAGCAGGCAATCAAAAACAATGTGGTTCTTGGCAACAGCCGTATGTTTGGCTATGATAAAGACAATAAAAAGCTTAAAATTAACGAGCCGGAAGCGCAAATGGTTCGGCAACTTTTCGAGCTTTACGCAACCAACGAATATAGCATGAAACAGATTGAAAATATCCTTTGGGATAGGGGTTATCGAAATCGCAACGGCAATAAAATCAGCCATTCCACCATCTCCAACACAATTTCAAACCCAAAATACAAAGGCTACTATGTGGGCAATAAGGTAAAAATTGTTGATATGTTCACCAAAAAGCAAAAATTTTTGCCTCCCGAAGAATGGATAATGTTTAAAGATGAAACAGGCGACATCGTTCCCGCAATCGTTAGCGAGGAGCTTTGGGAAACGGCAAACGCTGTTTTAAAAAAGCGAAGCCGAGATGTTAAAAGCAGACAAAACAAGTGCAACCATGCAAATTTATTGACAGGTAAGCTGTATTGTTCCCATTGCGGCAAAGCATATTATCGTCGCGAATCCAAAAGCAAAAATGGAAAAGCAAACAGCAAGTGGATTTGCAGCGGAAAGATAAACAATGGGGCGGATTCTTGCCCGTCGTTTGCAATTTACGAAGATGAAATTAAGCCGATTTTGTTTGAGGTGTTCCGTGAAACATCAATAGACAGCGAAAAGCTGATTGATAGATACATTGAGATGTATAAAAGCTTGGAGGAAACAAACAACTTTGCAAAGGAAATAAAAAAATTAAAAAAAAGGATAGAAACGGAAAACAGAAAAAAAAGCAAGCTGCTTGGCTATAATGTAAGCGGTCAGCTGTCGGACAGGGATTTTTTATCCATGAACAATGAGTGCACCAAAAACATTGAAAAGGCTGAAATTGAGCTTTTGGAACTTGAGAAACAGCAAAATTCACGCAGTGAATTTAAAACACATATTGACACCATCCGCAAAGTTTTGCGTCAAGCAGGGAAAGATGCGCAAAACGGAATAATAAATAAGGCCTTTATTGAAAAATATATTGATAGAATTTATGCAACGCCCGAAAAAAATGTAGCTGAAGCATCTTATGTAAGGCTTGAAATTAAGATTTTCACAGGCGAAGACCATGAAAAGTTTATATCAAAACCCGCAGTTCGTTCGGGACACACTTTTAAGAAAATGGTTCAGGCATACGAAAACGGATTAAAGTAACACCGTTTTAGTTTAAAAATCAGTAAGTCGGCTTGCTTTGGCAAGCCGGCTTTATTATTTGTATGAACTTTACACCCCCCTTTCGCATACATTAACTAATGGGGTGAATATGATGAAAATCATTGCAAGTAAATTCGGCTCACATTTCGGGTACCTATGCAGAAGAAACAGAAAAACCGTAATGCTATTGATATTTATTTTTATTATATTGCCAATACTTTTTTACATAGCGGTTGCGATAAGGTCGCATTTTTTGCCGATTGCTTTTTCCGCCGCGGAATCAAAAGCCAAATCGGTGTGCACAATAATAATTAACGAATCGGTTTTAAAGCAGGCTTATTCAAAAAACATTGACTATTCTTCGCTGTTCGACATACAAAAAGATTCATCGGGCGATATTTCCGCAATAATTGCCAACACGGCAAAACTGAATATTTTAAAATCGCAGCTTGCCATCGAAATTCAAAATAAAATCGATGAAACGCAGACACAGCCTATTGGAGTTCCGTTGGGCAGCCTTTTCGGCAATGAGCTTCTTGCAGGCAGAGGTCCTAAAATACCGATGAAATTAATTACATTGGGAATGATTGATGTCAGGTTTTCAAATTCCTTTTCAAGTGTCGGAATCAACCAAACAAAGCATGAATCGTCAATAGAAATAGATATGACGATAAATGCGCTGCTGCCTGCCGGAAGCATCTCTGCAACGGTCACTACCGCAATGCCGCTGACCGATGCAATAATCGTCGGCAAAATTCCACAGGCATACACAAATATTCAGTTTTAATAGCTTGTTTTTATCTTGTCAATTTTTAAGAGGTTTGGTATAATGTAGGGGTAAATAATTTTGTGGTGTAAATTTCGTACGATAAAAATGGGGGATAATATGATTGAAGAAAAAATATTAAAGCTAAGAGAGCAAATAAAACAGCATGATTACAGCTATTATGTTGAGGACAACCCCACTATATCCGATTTTGAATATGACAGCCTAATGATAGAGCTGCAAAACTTGGAGGGGCAAAACCCAAGCCTAATCACATCTGATTCCCCAACCCAAAGGGTGGGCGGAAAGCCGCTTGACATCTTTGACAGGGTAGTTCGCGCCATCCCTATGGAAAGCTTAAATGATGTGTTTTCCAAGGCAGATGTTGAAAGTTTTGATAACCGTGTGAAAAAAGCGCTTGACGGACAAGCGGTGCAATATGTTGTTGAGCCCAAAATAGACGGGCTTTCCGTTTCGTTGGAATTTGAAAACGGGTTGTTCCTACGCGGCTCGACACGAGGCGACGGCTCGGTGGGCGAAGATATTACGCAAAATTTAAGAACAATAAAAAGTATTCCGCTTAAATTAGATAATGCACCCCAATACTTAGAGGTGCGCGGTGAAGTTTTTATGCCTGCCGACAGCTTTAACAGGTTGAATGAGCGACAGCAACAAAGCGGTTTGCGAATGTTTGCAAACCCAAGAAATGCCGCGGCGGGTTCATTGCGCCAGCTTGACAGCAGAATAACCGCCGAAAGAGGGCTTGATATTTTCGTATTTAACATTCAGCAAATAAACGGGGCGTCAATCTTTTCACATTCCGAAGGGCTTAAGTTTCTAAAAACAATGGGGTTTAAGGTTGTGCCCTCTTTTAAAGTGTTTACCCATATAAAAGATGTTTTAGCCGAAATCGACCGTCTGGACAAAGAAAGGGAAAACTTCTCCTTTGATATTGACGGCGCTGTTGTAAAGGTGAACTCCTTTGCACAGCGGCAAGCTTTGGGTAGCACCGCAAAAGCGCCTAAATGGGCTGTGGCATATAAATATCCTCCCGAGCAAAAGGAAACGATGCTCACCGATATAATTGTGCAGGTGGGCAGAACGGGTGTGCTAACCCCAAACGCGGTTTTAATGCCGGTAAACATATCCGGCTCGGTTGTGTCAAAGGCGACACTGCATAACATTGATAATATACTTGCAAAGGATATACGAATAGGCGACACCGTTGTTATTCAAAAAGCGGGCGAAATAATACCTGAAGTAACGCAAAGCATCAAAGAAAAACGAACGGGAGCGGAGAGAATTTTTGAAATGCCTCGCTTTTGCCCCGCCTGCCAAAATGCGGTGGTTCGCGAGGAAGGCGAAGCGGCGGTACGATGTGTGAACCCGCTTTGCCCTGCACAGCTTGTTCGAAACATAATACACTTTGCATCGCGCGGCGCAATGGATATAGACGGCATGGGCGACGCCGTTTCCGCTCAGCTTGTAAGCAATAATTTAATACAATCGGGTGCGGATTTATATTACTTGAAAAAGGATGATTTATTAAAATTAGAACGAATGGCGGAAAAATCCGTTTCTAACTTGCTTGCGGCAATTGAAAAATCGAAAGATGCAGGGCTTGACAGGGTGATATATGCGCTTGGCATTCGGCATGTGGGCAGCCAAACGGCAAAAGCGTTGGCACAGCATTTTGGTAGTATAGATTCTCTTATTGGGGCAAAAGCGGACGAACTTTCGCTGGTGCCTGATGTGGGCGAAGCAATCGCGCAAAGCATAGTCGATTTTTTTAACAATGATAAAGCCATTGATATTGTCAACAAATTGCGTTTTGCGGGGGTTGAATTAACATACGAAAATAATAAATCGGATAACCGCTTTGCAGGAAAGACATTTGTGTTAACCGGAACTTTGCCAACATTTAAAAGAGAGCAAGCGGCAGCCGAAATAGAAAGCCGGGGCGGGAAGGTATCAAGCAGCGTTTCAAAAAAGACGGATTATGTCGTTGCAGGCAGTGAGGCGGGCGGTAAGTTGGCAAAAGCCCAAGAATTAGGGATAAAAATAGTTGATGAAGATGAATTTATATCAATGTTGCAATAGATTTTATTTTAATATATAATAAAAAAGGCATTAAATAGTATTGATAGGAGGATGGTTTTTATGAAAATCACCGCAAAAGAAGCGGAGCACGCTGCAAAGCTTGCTCATATCAAAATTGATAGCAAGCAAAGCGAAAAGTTAATTTGCGAACTGGAGGTTATTGCCCGCTATGCCGATATGCTAAAAGATGTGGATACAAGCGGTGTAGAGCCCACCTTTCACGGCATAGTCTTGCAAAATGTGCTGCGCAAAGATGTTGTTACAAATAATTATAACAGGGACGACCTGCTGAAAAATGCGCCGGACAGCCACGATGGCTGTTTCGTTGTGCCAACGGTAGTGGAATAACAGAAGGGACTGGTTTTTTTGAATCTTTACGATAAAACTGCTCACGAACTTCACGATATGCTGATAAACAAACAAGTTACAAGCGTAGAAATAACAAAATCGGTGATTGAACGAGCGGACAAAACAGAACAAATTTTAAATTGTTATTTAGAGCGTACGAACGAGGATGCACTAAAAACGGCTAAAAAGGTTGACGAAAAAATTGCAAAAGGAAAAAACATTTCCCCCCTTGAAGGGCTGCCTTGCGCCATTAAAGACAACATTTGCACAGATGGGGTTAAAACAACCTGCGCATCTAAAATGCTTGAAAATTTTGTGCCTTTTTACGATGCATATGTAGTGTCAAAAATCAAGGATGAAAACTCCCCCATACTGGGTAAGCTTAATATGGACGAATTTGCAATGGGCTCGTCAACAGAAAACTCCTACTTTAAAACAACAAAAAACCCTTATAACACAGCCTGTTCTCCCGGCGGCTCAAGCGGTGGCTCGGCGGCGGCGGTAAGCGCAGGTAGTGCGGTGTTTTCGCTTGGCTCGGATAGCGGCGGGTCGCTTCGTCAGCCGGCGTCCTTTTGCGGGATTGTGGGCATAAAACCAACATATGGGCTTGTTTCACGGTTTGGCTGCGTTGGTTTTGCATCCTCTTTAGACCAAATAGGGCCGCTTACAAAGGATGTGCGCGACGGCGCACTTGCGCTAAATGCCATTGCGGGTTATGATGCGAATGACAGCACAAGCGCCAACATGGAAAAGGCTGATTACACAGCCGCTCTTACCAAAGGCGTGGCGGGAATGAAAATAGCGGTTATATCCGATTATATGCAAGAAGGTATAAATGAACAGGTAAAAAAAGCGGTACTTGCAGCTGTTGAGGTTTTGTCATCTTTAGGGGCGGAACTTTCGGAATGTGCGATACCGTCCGCCAAATATGCGCTTGCCGCATACCATATTATTTCTGCGGCAGAGGTCAGTTCAAACTTGGCGCGGTTTGACGGAGTGCGCTACGGCTATCGCAGCGGCTCATACAACGACATAACGGAAATGCTTGAAAACACACGAGCCGAGGGGTTTGGCGATGAAGTCAAGCGGCGAATTATAGCGGGAACATTTGCGCTAAGCGCAAAAAACTTTAAAAACTATTTCGAAAAAGCGCAAAAGGTGAGAACTGTTATTCGTAACGATTTTGATAAAGCGCTTGGGCAGGCGGATATTTTAATTGCGCCCACATCCATGACGACAGCTTTTGCGTTAGGCGAAAAAAACGATAATCCGACTAAAATGCATGAAAGCGATTTTTGCACTTGCGGGGTAAATATGGCAGGTTTACCCGCGTTATCGCTTCCTTGCGGGTTTGACAAAGACGGCTTGCCCATCGGTTTGCAAATTATAGGCAAAGCCTTTGACGAATCAAAACTGCTGACTGCCGCTTATGCGTTTGAGCAAAGCGCTGATTTTCATAAAATGCGTGCGATAATAAAAAATGAAGCGGGTGAAGATATATGAAATACGAAACGGTAATCGGTCTTGAAATTCATTCGGAGCTGGCAACCGCCACTAAAATGTATTGCGGCTGTGCGACTTCTTTCGGAAGTGAGCCGAACACAAATTGTTGCCCTATATGCCTTGCAATGCCGGGCACTTTGCCCGTTTTGAATAAAACAGCGGTTGAATATGCAATTAAAGCAGGGCTTGCCATGAATTGTGAAATAACCAGATGGGGGAAACAAGACAGAAAAAACTACTTCTATCCCGACCTCCCCAAAGCGTATCAAATTTCGCAGCTTGAAACCCCGATTTGCGTTGGCGGGCATATCGATGTTGCTGTTGACGATTCTATTAAAAGAATAAGGCTTAACAGAATACACATCGAAGAGGATGCCGGCAAGCTGTCACACGATACGGGCGGCGGCACGCTTGTTGATTGCAATCGTGGGGGAACCCCGTTGATTGAAATTGTCACCGAGCCGGATATTTCAAGCGCCGATGAGGCAAAATTATTTTTAGAGTCGGTAAAGGCGATTTTGGAATATACCGAGGTATCGGGCTGTAAAATGGAGCAGGGTCAACTCCGTTGCGATGTAAACATAAGCGTGCGAAAAGCGGGCGAAACCAAGTTGGGAACACGCACCGAGATGAAAAACATAAATTCTTTCCGCGCTGCCGTAAGGGCGATTGAGTTTGAAAGCCGCCGGCAAATTGAGGAATTGGAATACGGCGGGCAAATCGTTCAGGAAACCCGCCGCTGGGATGACGCAAAGGGCGAAAGTATGCCAATGCGCAGCAAAGAAGAAGCGCAAGACTACCGCTATTTTACCGACCCTGACCTTATGTTTATATCGGTTGACGAGGACACAATACAAAATATACAAAAAACCCTCCCTGAACTTCCGAATGCACGCAAGGCTCGCTATATTGAGGAATATGGCATATCGCCTTATGATGCGGGGCAAATAACCAATTCAAAACCCCTTGCAGACTTTTTTGAAAGCTCCATCAAATGCGGTGCGGATGCCAAGGCTGCATGCAATTGGATTTTAGGCGATATTTCAAGAATATTAAACGAAAAGGGAGCGGAGCATTTTGAAATTCCCTTTTTGCCGGAACATCTTGCGGAGCTGACGCAGCTTATTGAAGATGGTACCATCAGCAATACGGCGGGCAAAACCGTTTTGGCGCATCTTTTTGAAACTCCGAAAAGCCCCAAGGATATTGTTTCGGAAAAAGGTTTGGTTCAAATAAGCGATGAAGGTATGCTAAAAAAAATAATAGCCGAAATAATTGCCTCTAACCCAAAATCGGTAGAGGATTATAAAGCAGGTAAAGGCAAGGCGATGGGCTTTTTAGTTGGACAGGCAATGAAAGCAACAAAGGGCAAAGGCAACCCCCAACTAATAAACAAGCTGTTAAAAGACGAACTCGACAGCATATAGCAAATCATGACCGCTTGCTACCCTCAAATGCCGCACGGCTTTTGGGCGCTTTTGAATAATAGGCGCATGAATTATCTGCCGTAACAGCCATAGCGGTTACACTTTCAAGCTTGCACTTTCCGTCTTTTTGATAAATGCAATCGGCCAAGCAATTAATGTTTGTCATAACATGTCCCCCTTTCTATTATTTTTAACAAACAGCGCAGCTAAAATTCATTTTTATTGCGCTGTTTGTTAAATATTTTCCCAAGCAAACTTTGGGTGAACGCCGAGCGGGCTTGCACGGTTTCATCTTTCGCCCGCGGCGTTCTGTGTTCAATGAACACTTTTTTATATTAACAACCTGCAGGGAAACAGGTTGGGAACAGGGGGGATGCCCATTAATATACTATGTAGGGGGGCAGTTTTATGTTCGTAAATCTTTCGTTTTTGCCGGATAAAAAAGTTAGCCATGTTATTGTCGACAAATCAGCACCTAAAGAATTTTTAGAAAATTTGCAAAAATTAAAAATAACTCCTGTTTTATCCGCCGATAATATGGCTGTTTCGCCTTCCCTTTCCACGCACCCCGATATGCAAATATTTCATTGCGGCGGAAATACGGTTGTTTGCGAGCCTTGCGTATACGATTATTATGCAAGAAAATTGTCGCCTTTTGGCTTTAATATAATTTGCGGAAATACACGCCTGACAAGTAACTACCCGACAGATATTGCATATAATGTAGCAAGTATCGGAAATGTTGCTTTTCACAAAATTTCAAACACCGATGAAAATATTTTAAGCATATTAACAAAAAAACATATTCGTATAATCAATGTTGCGCAAGGTTATACTAAATGTGCCACATGCATAGTTGGGAAAAATGCAGTAATTACATCGGATAGCGGCATTGAAAAAGCGCTTGGTAAATTGGATGTCGAGGTGTTGAAAATTCGTCCGGGCGGCATTGAGCTTGCCGGCATGAATTACGGATTTATCGGAGGCGCTTGCGGGCTTTTAGCGCCTAACTTACTTGCATTTTGCGGAAATGTCGAAAAACATCTTGATTATAAAAATATGAAGGCGTTTGCCCAAAATCACGGTGTTTATTTAGTGTCCCTTTGCAGTGGGGGATTAATTGACATAGGTTCGATAATACCTATTAAACAGGAAGTGATTGATTGGAAAGTTTCTCAATAATAACCGACACGAAAGAAATGCAAAACACCTTGCTCGAAAATGTAAAAATCGAAGTCGGAAGCGAAGCGGCGGTTGAGATTGGCGAAAATTCCGTTGTATTAAAAAGCTATAACGAAAACAGTAAAGAAAAACTGCTTTGCGCGGTTTCCAACTCGATAGTAGAGCAATATCGAAACAAATTAATATCAAAACTTATCAACCAAAACTATTTTTACCTTAACTTGCCTGATAAGAAAAATATTTTTAATAAAGCAATTGATTATGCTTATAATGAGGCAGCCTGTAACCAGCTTGTAAACGCAAGGCTGAAGGAATACCTTAGCACTACCGACAGTGTTATGATAGACGGCTTTGTGAATTTCAGGCTTGGCGAATATCAAAGCGAACTTGAAGAATTAATTGACAAAGCGGTAGATGATTTTATGATAGAAAAAGAGTACAAAGAATTTATTGCGCTTTTGAAATATTTTGTTGAAATTCAAAACCCAAAGTTCAATGTCATAAATATAGTGCCGTATCCGGGCGGATATTCGATATATAATGAAGTAAAAGACGATATCACCGCAATGTGCGTTAAGGATTTTATAAGGGATGAAAAAACAAATAAAATCGATTCGGACGATTTGCTTATAAGCGTGCTGATTACCACAGCGCCGCGCAAAATTTTGCTGCATAAAGGCGAAAGGATTGAAAATACCGAGCTTTTGTCCACCATTAAACAGGTGTTTTTTAAAAAAACTGTGTTTTGCAAAGGTTGCGAGTTTTGCAACCGACTTTAGAAAACTATTGTGAATTTTACCGTGTTTGCAAAAGGCGCTCGTTAAAATGTGCGCCTTTTTTGGAAAAGTTTTATAGGTGCAATAATATACATATTTCACTTCAATTTTTACCATACTAACTATGTAATCTAAATAATACGGAGGTAGTTAAATTGAAGGCTACAGGAATCGTAAGAAGGATAGATGATTTGGGTCGCGTAGTAATTCCCAAAGAAATAAGACGCACAATGAGAATTAGGGAAGGCGACCCTCTCGAAATATTTACCGATAGGGACGGAGAAGTTATTTTCAAAAAATATTCCCCGATAGGAGAACTTGGCAGTTTTGCCACACAATATTGTGAGACCCTATCGAAAACCTCGGGACACCCGGTCATTATAACAGATAAGGATAATATTATCGCGGTGTCAGGCGCATCAAAAAAAGAGCTTTCCGAAAAGAAAATTTCAAGCGAAATTGAAAAGGTTATGACGGAAAAAGATGTGTTTGTACAAAAAAACGACACAAACAAAAGAATACCCATTATAGACGGCATCGATAAATATATCGCCTCCATAGTTTACCCGATAATATCCGAGGGCGACACGGTGGGCTCGGTTGTATTTATGTCAGACGATGAAAATAAAAAGACAGGAGAAATAGAAGAAAAGCTTGCCCAAGTGGCGTCAAGCTTTTTGGGAAAGCAGATGGAACAATAATAAATAAATGGCAGCTAAATCGCCTTGTATTTCAAAGCAACCCCTAATTTCAACTGATGAAATTAGGGGTTGGGTTTTTTAAATTTCACTTTTTTGTTTTTTCGATTTGTTTAACAATTGAAAGCATTCGTTGATAGGTGTTTTCAAAAAAGTAGATGTATCCTTCGCAATACTTGTTTAATGAGAGCTTACCGTCTGCAAAAGGCTCTCTGTCGCGCCTGCACCCTCCTCTGCACAATGAATACCATTTGCATTTTTGGCATTTTGGCGCAACATATTGCGATGTCTGCACAAACTCGTTTGCCTTTTGAGAATTTATCATTCGCTGGAAAGAATCTGTGTTTACATTGCCAAGCTTCCATTCGTCAAGCACATAAAAGTCACACGGAAAAGTGCTGCCATCCCCTTCAATCAAAAAATAACAGCTGCATCGCCCGTTCATAGCGCAGTTTTCAGGGCTTCTGCCCATTAAAATTGAAATATAGTTATCAAAATTCCTTACGCTGATGTAATTGTCGTTTTTAAAATCTTTGTAATAAAGCGAAAAAGTTTCTTTCAAAAAATGCCCATAATCCTTTGCCGTCAACGAAAACTCAGATGGCGGTTCGTTAAAGCCGTCTATACAGGGTATAAATTGCAAAAATTTAAACCTTTTAAGGCTGTTATACACCGCAACAGGGTTTTGTGCAACATCACGGCTTACAACACAAAGAATGTTGTAATCCACCCTGTGTTTGTCAAGCAATGCAGTTGTTTCTATTATCTTTTCATATGTGCCTTCTCCGTTAGCGTCCACTCTTAGCTTGTTGTGGATTGCCCTGCTGCCGTCAAGAGAAACGCCAACCAAAAATTTGTTTTCGCCCAAAAACCTTACAAATTCTTCGTCTAAACCATACCCATTGGTTTGTATTGAATTATAAATCGTCACATTTTTGTGGTTGTGCAGCTTTTGAAATTCTATCAGTTTTTTATAAAAATCAAGACCGGCAAGCGTGGGTTCGCCGCCTTGAAAACCAAAGGAACAAAAACCGTCCGCATAATCGAGCGCCTTTCTTGTTAGCTTTTCAAGTGTTTCTTCATTCATTATACCATAAGACTTTATTTCCCGTTTTGATACGACATCAGCATAAAAGCAATACTTGCATCTCATATCGCATAAACCCGAAGCGGGTTTAATAAGCATAGTTACAGGTGGCATATTTATCAACTCCAATTAACTGTAATTTTATTATAATGCGGTCAATAAAAAGGTGAAATTCCCATACGCTGTGCAGTTGCCCAAATTAGCCGGCATAAAAAAACTGTTTCCTCGGCTAAACTGGTATTTAACCCCTTCGCATTCAAAATAGCCGTTTCCTTCGGTAATTGTAATGGAATTAAAACTATCAGAGCCTATACTGAGATTTACCTTGTCAAAAACCTCGTATTTGTAAACTACAAAATATTTACAACTTGCCAATTTGGATTTTTTATATCCTTCACAATGTTCAGCCGCCGGCATTGCGGGAATATTTGTTTTATTTAACACCGCAACATTTAACGCATCTTCAATATGAAGTTGCCGTTGTTTTCCGTCCTTGTCAACCCTTCCGTAATCATACAGCCGGTATGTTGAGTTTGAGTTTTGCTGAACCTCGGCAACGACAACTCCTTTCCCTATGGCATGAACAACCCCCGCCTCAACAAAAAAAGAGTTGCCCTTTTCCACCGGGATAGCGTTTAACACTTCAATAAGGGTGTTGTTTTGTATTCTGTCGCTTATTTCGCTTTTGGAAATATCTTTATTAAAGCCGTACAGAATGCTTGCCCCTTTATCCGCCTCAATAATGTACCACATTTCAGTTTTACCATATTCGCCCGGCTTATAGTCATCGGTTGGATGAACTTGAACAGAAAGCGGCTGCGCGGCATCTATTAACTTTACCAAAACGGGGAATTTATCAAAATTGCTGCATTTTGAGCCAAGGCATTTCTTGCCCCATTTCTCAACAAGCTGCGAAAGTGTTATGCCTCTTAATTCTCCGTTATCAACATAACTTTCGCCGTCCTCATGGCAGGCAAGCTCCCAACTTTCAGCAATTTTTGATAATTTGGCGGACTTTCCGTAACGGTTTTTAAGCTTTGTTCCGCCCCATATATAATCTTTGTAAACAGGCTTTAATTTAATAGGATATATTTTTTGCCGCCCCCTCGGTTAATATTTTTGTATTTCAAAAGACTTTGCAATACAGCGCTTTGCCTCGGCTAAGCTTGAAAATTCACCGCTTTTTAGCATTTGAACTATGATGTTCCCAATCGCGGTAGCCTCGATGGGACCTGCATAAACAGTCTTTTTTGTTTTATTTGCCGTCATTTCGTTTAAAAGCTTATTTTGGCTTCCCCCGCCTATTATGTGTATATCGGAATAGGTTTTACCTGTTAATTCTTCCAATTCCTTAACGGTGCTGTCATAAATTTCAGCCAAACCAAGAAAAATACTGCGCACCAGCTCACCGATATTGTTTGGCTTTGGTGCGCCGATTTGCGCTAAATTATCGTACACCGCCTGTGTCATGCTTTTTGGGGAGAAGAAAATTTGGTTGCTCACATCAATTGCATGAGAAAATTTTGACTGCTCTGCAAGCCTTTCCAGCTCATCAAAGCTGACATCTTGCGATAACTCCCGCTTTACCGATTGAAGTATCCACAGCCCCATTATATTTTTTAAAAACCTAATTTGTCCTTGATAACCGCCTTCGTTTGTAAAGCCGTATTGTCTGCTTTTTTCGTTGCACAACGGCTCATTTAACAATACCCCCATCAATGACCATGTGCCCGAGCTTAAATAGACGCTGTCCGTCTCATTCGGCACAGCAATTACGGCAGAACCGGTGTCATGGGTTGCAGGCAAAACAACCTTGGCGCTAAACCCAACCTGCGCTTTAACTTCATCGGTAAAATCGCCAATAACCGTTCCCGGCATGGAAACTTCACCGAATATATCATGCGGTAATCCCAAAACTTCAAGAATTTCTTTATCAAATTTTCGAGTGTGCGCATTTAACAACTGCGTGGTGCTTGCCTCGGTATATTCATTTGAAAACTTGCCTGTCAGCAAAAAGTTAAAATAATCCGGAAGCGTTAAAAACCTTTTTGCCTTGTTTAAAAGCTCGGGCTGTGTTTCCTTTATCGCCATAAGCTGGTATATGGTGTTGAAAATTTGGCTTTGTATCCCTGTTTTTTCGTACATCAGTTTCGGCGAAATTAATTTTTCAAGCTTTTCTATCATGCCGTTTGTCCGATGGTCACGATATGCAACAAAATCGCCCAATGGACGGTTATTTTCATCCAACAAAACAAAGTCAACGCCGAAACAGTCTATACCCATGCTCATAGGCGCTTCGTCTGCCTCATGGCATTTTCTAAGCCCTGCAAGAATTTCTTTAAATAACTTATCTACATCCCAACACAAATGACCGTTTTTTTCTTCCATCTTATTTTCAAAACGATGCATCTCTTTTAACTCGATTACGCCATTTTCATGCCGTCCCAAAATAAGCCTGCCGCTGCTTGCACCAATATCAACAGCTAAATAGTTCATTTGAAACTCCATTCCCGCTGTGTGTGAAATAAATTTATTTCACAGCACGCGCAATTTATTTTAAACTAAGCTTTCCTTTCATGCTCAACCAACCGCCATGCTGATTTTACCAAGTTTGCATATTCAGGGTCAGACAGCGCTTCACACACAAAAGATTGCCGCGGTGAGTTTATGTCCTCGCCGCTTATTTGCATTAAATTGTGCCGCTCACATAAACTGCGTATCCTTTTTAGTTGCTGTTTGGTGTTGCGTGACGGCATGTATGTTAGGGCGTTAAATCCCAATCTGTTTAATTCGTCAAACAGCTGTTCTAAATATTCGTCCTCAAAGCTTTGCGGTTTTTTATCGCCCGTTACGCTGTTTTGCACATCGCCTAAATAAGCGTATGCCAATATTGCGTTTATTTGCTTTGAAAAATCAACTACATCAGCCACGCTTGGGCATTCGTTTTGCGCCGGAATATATATCTTTTCTGCAAAATGTCCCTTTAAAACCCCTAATAAATCATATTCAAAAAAGGCGTTGTCCAAATCGGTTAAATTGTTGGCAGTTTTACCGTCAATATTGATACCCTCGTTTGCAAGCCACAAAATCAAATCTGCCCCTCTGCCGAATTGATGATAAAGCTTTTTTGCCAAAGCAAACAGTAAATGCCGCTCTGTTACGGAACCGTTTTCGTTATGCTTTGATAACGGCAGCACATCGTTTGCATAGCTTATCCTTAGCGCCGATTCCTTTGTAACGCTGTTTATCTTTTCTACCATCTTTTCGTTTCTTTTGCCCCGCTCTTTCAAATATGGCGCTAAAAAGGCTTTTGCCTGTGAAAAGTTCTTATGCGGTATTGCATGAACGGCAAGGTATGCTATGCCTTTTTGGTCGGGATTGTTAATTCGTTTGCCTGCAAGAACGGTTTTTGAAAAATCCGCCCTAATCTCAACCCCGCACGTCGTTGCAATTCCAACAATTTCACCCGCTTTGACAAATTCATCCGCGCCCGAAACGCTGTCATGGTCCATAATACCAACAACGGAAAGCCCCGCTTGATATGCAAGCCACACAGCTTTTGAGGGGGAGTAGGGTGAAAACGAGTAAAATGTATGTACATGGTTGTTTACATTCCCTGTTTTGGGAACCTTTTTCTCACTTTGAAACAAGCTATTTAGTGCGGCAAGTCGCTCTTGCGCTTTGTCGCTGTTTAACCGATTCATAAAACTAAAGCCCCTTTACTTTAACATAACTTGCCCGCCGGTGACGGGAATTGCTTGCCCGGTTTCATACTGTTGCTCTACAACATAATAAAGCGCACATGCCACATCGGCGCATTCACAGCCTCTGTTCATCGGCACTTTGCTTTCATAAAACCGCTTTACATCTTCAATTGTTTTTGCCCCCGGAACTTTGCCCGCATTTAAATACTGGGTAAACAAACCTTTTTCAGGGTCGCACCATAACGGACCGTCAAAAAAGTTGCCGGGGCAAATCGAATTGACTTTTATATTATATTCAACAAGCTCCAACGCAAAGCTTTGCGTAAGACCTATGCCGCCAAACTTGCCGCCTGCATAGGCAAAGTTTTTATTGCTCCCCACAAGCCCCGATTTGGAGTTAATCTGAATTATGTCCGTGTAATAATCCTTTTTATATTTATGTTGAATTTTCATAACCTCACTTGCATACTTAACGCATAAAAAATATGCATTATAGTTGACCCTTGTAACAAAATCAAATGTATCGGCGTCCATTTCGTCTAATCCGCCCGCCTTCAACACGCCTGCGTTGCTGACGAAAATATCAAGCCCGCCATATCTTTTAACAGTTTCGGCAATCATTTTTTGAACCGACCCATCATTTGCAACATCAACCCCAACTGCAAAGGATGCATCCTTGCCGTATTTTTTGCAAAATTCTTCCGAAACACTTTGCGCCTGTGCAAAATTCAAATCTGCAACAACCACATACGCGCCGTTTTTAATCATTTCTTCGGCAATACCTTTGCCGAAACCCTGCGCTGCGCCGGTTACTATGGATATTTTTTGGTTAAGCCGCTTTTTGCTTGGTTTATGTATAAAGGTGTAAAGTCCCTTGCCCTCAACATACACCCTTTTAAAGCCCTTCGCCCTTTCAAGTTCATTTTTGCTGATAATAATTTCCGCATTCTCTTTGCCGCCATCGGTAAGCTCAATTATGCCGCAGCTTTTTTCCCCCATCATAATAGCCCTCAACGCAGGTTCAACCATACTAAGTTCCATTCCTTTCGCCTTGCAAAATTTATGTTAAAATTTGCGCCTACGCGCTTATCGTGAGCCGAATAAGGCATGTAAACGGCGCTTTTCATTTAGCTTATTTTATTATATAACATTTGAATGCAAATTTCAACCTTGTTATAAAAACCGTGTTTAGCGATTGTCTGCCCTAAGTTGACCGCAGGCAGCATCTATTTGCCCTCCAAATTCTTTTCGTATAGTAACATTTATTTTGTTTTTCTTTAAGATGTCGTAAAACCTTAAAATAACCGCTTTTCCGCTTTTTTTAAATACTGTATTGCTTGCTTCATTGTATGGGATAAGGTTTACATAGCAGTTAATTCCCTTTAGCCGCTTAGAAAGTTCAACGGCGCAATCGTCAGAATCATTAATTCCGTCTAATAAAATATATTCAAATGTGATACGCCTATTGGTGCGTTTTATATAATTTTTACATGCCTCCAACAACTTTTCAATGTTGTACGACTTATTTATCGGCATTATTTTATTTCGTATTTCATTGTTTGGAGCGTGAAGGGATATGGCAAGGTTGACCTGCCCTTCCTCGTTGGCAAAATCGTTAATTCGAGGAACTACTCCGGCTGTTGACAGGGTAATATGACGCGTGCCGATGTTTAGACTTTTGTGATGATTAATAATTTTAAGAAATTTAACCACATTTTCATAATTATCGAAAGGCTCTCCGATTCCCATAAGCACCACATGCGATATTTTTTCGTGCACCTCCTCCTCTGCCATAATTATCTGCTCCACCATTTCACCCGGCAACAAATTTCTCACTTTTTTCAACCTGCCGCTTTCACAAAACAAACAACCGATATTACAGCCCACTTGGGTTGATATGCACAAGCTGTTCCCATAAGAATGTTTCATCAAAACCGCCTCGATGGTGTTTTTGTCTTTTAATTCATATAAATATTTTGCAACATCGCTGCCTTTTTGCACCCTTATCAAGTTTATAGTTTTTATCTTAAAATCCTTCTTTAAAGCTTCTCTCAAATCGTGTTTTATATTGGTCATCTCATCAAAAGAAAAGACTTTTTTTTGATAAAGCCATTCGTATGTTTGAATTGCCCTATATTTCTTTTCGTTTATGCCCAAAAAATATTCTTCTAATTCATTTATTGCGCATCCATAAATATGCTTACCCATTTTAAGCCCCATTCCTGCTAAGTTTGAAATAAAACAAAGACCAATAATCATTATATATCATTTGATACTATTTTAAAAGAAAAAATTAAAATTTGACCCTTATTTGTAAAATTATTAAAATTAAAGCGGGAAAGCCCCATTTGAGCCTTCCCGCTTTACTAAGTTATTAAAATTGTTTATGGGTTTTAGTCGAATAGCTCAACTCCGCTGTCTGTCATTATTTTTTGCACTTTTTTATAGTCCAAAGCCCTTGGTTTTGCCCCATCCTTAACACATACCGATGCAGCAATACCGATTGCCTCACCCATAGCCATGCAAATGTTCATAACCCTGTATGACGCATGGGCCCTATGGCTGCCTGAAATACATCTTCCGGCTGTGTAAAGGTTGTCAATCTTTTTTGGAACAAAGCACCCGTAAGGAATATCGTAAGGCTCAACCTCCGGCGGGCAACCCTCCGTTTCGGCTTGACCTGCTCCGTCAGGGTTATGTATGTCGATGCAAAAATCCGCCTTATGCACCATTACATCTTCAAAAGTTCTGCCTGCAAGTAAATCGGAGGACGAAATCATATATTCGCCTACAACGCGGCGGGTTTCCCTTACACCTATTATGTCGGAGCTATCTTTTATTTTGCAGTTTTCAAAGCCGGGAACCGTTTCTCTTAAAAACTCGACAACCTGCAACATTTGATTTCTAAGCTCCAGTTGCGATTTTGCCAAATCACTATGCTTTAGTCCATCAATATGATTTAATTGAGTTGCGTTAACCATTCGTTCATCGGCATGCTGAGTTTTATACAGCCTTACGATGTTTACTGTGGGCGGCAACTTCCCCGTTTCAGACGCTTTTCTGCATAAGTCCAAATAATTTCCCTTGGGAATAACCGTATCATCTTCTTCGTGAGTGCATACAATCCGCTGCTCCTTGTCAATTCCGGAAACGGTAAACATTATTGTAACCGGTTGCACCAATCCGTCCTCCCGACGCCCCATCTCTACATCCGCGCCTGCCAAAAACGAAACGGCTCCATCCCCGGTACTGTCGATAACTATCTTCCCCTTGATAGCTTCCATACCGTTTTGTGTACCTATTACAACTCCGTTTATCTCGTTGCCGCTCATAACGACATCAACAATCGGTGAATTTAAAAACAGTTCAATGTTCGGATGAGAAATCCAATTGGTTAAATTTATTTTTGCCTTCTCAACATCGAAATGCGTTGAGTATTGTTCAACCTCTAAAACTTTGGTTATTTCATCCCTCATTGTTCCGTTGCCCACCAAGCCCAACAGCGGCCCAACATGCCCTGATGTGAGATTTCCGCCGATTATGCCAAACCGTTCGACCAAAGCCACCTTTGAGCCTTGTCTGGCGGCTGACATTGCCGCACAAATTCCGGCAGGGCCTGCACCTGCAACAACTATATCAAATTCGCCTACAACCGGAATTTCCCTTTTAATTTCTACCAACCTCATATGTTATACCCTCACCTTAATAATTATATTGTATCCTGCTATGTTTTGCAAATTTAGGCAAGATTTTTGTTACTTTGCTTCCACATCTCGCAAAGGCTGCAATTTTTCAAGCGTTTTTAACAATATTGCTTTAACGGTATTGCCGCTTGCAACCGATTCAAAAGTTAACGAAAGCTGCTCAATTTCTTGTGTCTTTTTAACCGTTTCAAGCCTAACTATCTTATTTCCGTCATATTCGGCAAATACCAATACTGCATTTTCCGTATCTTCCCTAAGCTTAATTGATGCGGTATAATCAGATTCTTCGTTTGTTATCGAAACCTTTGTATCGCTGCCATAAGCCACATTGTAAATCAAGGTTATATCGCCATAGAATATCCATATGTCATAGCTATCAAGCATAGACCCTGATTCTATAATGTTACTTCCACCCTCAACAACAAAAATATCATCAATAATAACTTTGTCAGAGGTTATACCTTCAACAATCTGCGCCACATCCATTCCTTCCGGAATGTAAAGTGTGTTGCCCTCTGCCCTTATTCCTTCAGCAAATTTCAAATTCAAAAATTCGCCCGGATTGTTTGCAAACTTCAAAGTTCCATTATCGTTGCACACATAAACGGTTGTTTCGGCATCAAGGTTATCGGATGCATACGAATAGGTAATCGTCCCTATCACAAATGCGGAGCTGCTTGCAACATTCAGCTCGCCGTTGGCGCTGATATTAAAGCCTACGGCAGACCATGAGCCGCCAATCGCCTCTCCTTCGGGCGCCACACCGTTATGTATCAAAGCTTTCATATTTACTGCGGCTGCATTGGTTGTGATATCTATTTCGTCGGGTAGGTCAATCGAAACATAGTTGGGCGCCGTGTTATACACCTCAAAGTCATAAACGGTAAACCTGCCTGCATTGTCTGTTATATCTTTTGCATAGTTTACAACGCCTATATACCTAAACTCCTCCATGCCGTTTTTAAAATAGTCGGCTATTTCGTAAGAAGTTATTATGTTGTCTTGCTCATAATTTGATTCGATTGCAGCGCTCTCAGAGCGTGCAGACCAAAAAGTTCTACCCTGGATTGCAGCGCCGCCGTCTCTTGGAACAAGGCGCGGTGAGTCTGCAAATTCAAGATTTGCCTTTGTGGGGGCATCAACCGTTTCGCCCGCATTGTTTTTTAGTTCATCACTTCCGGCAATCCTAAGCGATGTTGAGTTATCAATATTTCCAAGCTTTAGCCTAAAGTAGTTGGCATTAGCAATTTCACCAATATCGAAAAGCCCTACGGACGCTCCTCTTGAGTGGTTGCCGGAATCCCAGCAAGTGTCGGAATCGCCATCAACAGCATATCCGACCTCATGGCCGCCTTTAACCTGCCACCCGTTTTGCACCCAGCCTATTTTATCTTGGACAATGTCCACTTTTCTGTTTAGTGAAATTGTAATTTCTCCGCTCGCCGATTCATTTTCGTCCGCCGGCTTGCAAACTAAAGTAAACTGCCCTTCCGGGGCATTGCTTTTTACGGTAAATGCGCCGTAGGAAGCATCGATAACTTCCACACCGTTTACTTGTTCTTTTAATGACCACACAAAGCTTTGACCGCTAAGCTCTTCTCCTTGATAACCATATGCAACAGCCGAAGGATAAAAGGTGACCTTTGAGTCTTGCTCTTTGTTTGTCATTATAAAATCAGGAAGGTCTGAAATTTCAATCGAAGATATATTGCTGGTTGTAATTAGTATTTCTTTTTCTGCATAATAATCGTAGCCGGCTGCTGTCATTTCCGCTTTTACGGTAACCGCGCCATTGGGTGACTCGTTCACCGTAAGAACGCCGGTTGAGGAATCAATTGAAACCTTATCGCTGCCTTCCACCGTCCAATTGATACCGGAAAAACTATTGTCTAAAATTGCGTCACCATCTATATCAAGAATGGAGGCAGACAATTCGATTTGGTCATTTGCGTCTGCGGTGTATGCATCCTCCGCATTAATTTCAACACCTGCGGGTAACACATGGAACAGCTCAACCTCGCTAATCGTGGGGTTTTTTCCAAAATATTTATAGTCTGCTTGAGAGCTGTCGTTAATATGCGTCGGTCGTAAATATCTGTTTACAAAAACTATATATGGATGATTAACCGCATCAAACGAAAATATTTGTTTCATGGGCATGCCTTGCGTTTCAAAATCAGCATTAATATTGTCTATCGTAATTTTATCTATACCGCCTGAAGCGTCTGTGCCCGATTGACTTGTGCCTGTGTAAAATTCAAGATATTCCGTATTGTACTGGGTGTAATGGACAACAGCTTTGTTGTACGGTTTGGGCTCTGCCCAATTGGAAAGCCCAAATCCAAACCTCCAACCCCCGGCGCTATGATTCCCGCCGTTGCTTGTGGTGGCGTAGTTGCCATCGTTTGCCATAACCGGAACATTCCAAGGGCTAAAGGCTGTAGAGTTTAAATTATAATTGAGCGATTTTTTAACGCTTTTAAACACCAAATTTGCCGAGGCGGAAAAATTATACCCGCCGCCCAATGTTAAGATAATCTTAACGCTGTGCGCATCTGTTATATATCCGTCAAGTGTGATTATGCCTGTATCGGGGTCTATTGAAAACTGGCTGCTGTCCGTTTCAATGGACCATTTCAAGTGGTCGGTCACTTCAGAATCGGTTATAAAATGTCCGTCTATATTTTTTGCTCCGCCCGTAACGGTAAAAGTGTCGTTGGCATCTAAGTCATAAACTTTTTCTTCAGTTGTGATTTCAACACCGATCGGCAAGGAAGGGTCGTTGGCGTTGACAATGGTAACTTCCGTCGAGCCTGAAAGCCCTTCGCAACCGGGAACGGTCGAAACAGCGCTTACCGTAAAAGTTTCGGTGTCCGCAAGACCTGAGCCTATTGTTATAACCCCTGTGTCAGGGTCAATTGTTGCATTTTCCGCATTTGTGGAATATCTAACCCCGGTTAAGTTGCTATCTAAAATTTCATCGCCGTCTACATCAAAAATTTTAGCTTTTACCTTATTATCGGCAATTGTGTCGTTTGGCGCAACAACATATATGTCTTGCTCCGAAACGACCGAAAGGCTTTCCGGCGTAACATAAAACACTTCATATTCCCTTGAGTATGCAGTATAGTAACCGCCAGATCCGTTGGCATTGTGCGCTAACATGTGCAAAAACTTTGAACCGATATAGCGATTATTCGTTGCATCAAAAGAAAAAACAAGTGATGTAGGTGTGGCATTTTCTCCTGTTTCCACCATTAAATCTCTGTTTAAATTAAGTTCCCATGTTTTTACGGCTGATGGGTTCTCAACCTTCGGTTGATTTGGGCTGGATACATCAGCAGTATCGGAATGAAAAAGGCTGAAATCCGTTGCATTCCATTTGTTCACATGGTATACAATTTTGTTGTAGGTAGGAACGGTATCCCTTGTTTCCGCAATAACAGGAACGCCGTCTGCTTTTACAGCGCCGTTACCCGATTTTGTCCAAAGGGTTTTAAGGTCAAACACCACGGTGTTTTCTTCGCCCGCTGGCCTGTTTGTGTGGTTTAGACTGGAGCCTATGTCGCCATCATTGCCCCGCATGTCGTTACCAATGGTCACATGTCTTGCGTAAGATGCGGTACTAAGATTGAAGTTTTCGGATTTTTGACCGGTTACAACCGGCTCTGCCGTTACATTAACTATCGGCAGAAAAGTTATAAGCATGCTCAAAACAACCAAAAGTACCAAAGCCTTCTTTTTCATAAATTTCCTCTCCTTTTTTTAAAGTACGTACTGTAAAGTTAAATGAAAATTGAGGACTCCAAACCTTTCTGGTACAATGTTTTTGCAGAAAAACACATACCTCCCAGAAAGGAAGAAGTCCTCATGCAAAAAATTGTATCAGTTTCTTGTC